>Ga0310691_10001423_pt1 | contig 36471 bp, 30 predicted proteins | sample 176DNAGHGlowgp2_FD_203887 | JGI IMG/M metagenome (GOLD analysis project Ga0310691, IMG submission 203887) | Sheep rumen microbial communities from Palmerston North, Manawatu-Wanganui, New Zealand - 1766 DNA GHGlow gp2 (v2) (version 2) | ecosystem: Host-associated > Mammals > Digestive system >... | reverse complement strand
GGGTAGATATTCATCCATATTAAGTGACAGTCTGGCCATTCTTACCTCCTATAATATTTTGTGACGATCAACATAGTATCCCGGATATTTAAGGGATACGGTTTCTTTTAATTTCTCCGCATTCTCGGGTGCAACGATCGCATAGACCGTAGGTCCCGAACCGCTCATGAGCACACCCTGTGCGCCGTTTGATCTCATGAATTCCATGATCTTACCGATAACCGGATATAACCCCGCAGTTACGGCTTCAAGCGAATTGCCGAGATTACGGCATATGGCAGATGTGTCTGACTCGTTTATAGCCTTTACTATCGCATCGACATCCGGTCTTACTGGAGCGGTAAGTGAGTCAAAGGCTTTATATATATCTTTGGTGGATACATTGATATCGGGTTTAACGATCACAAGATCGAGCGGGGGTATTCCTTCTACGGGTGTAAGCACTTCACCGATACCTTCGCAAAGTTTTGTGCCGCCCGCAATACAGAAGGGTACATCGGCACCGATCTCAACGCCGATCTTTTCAAGTTCGGCGGTATCAAGTCCCAGATCGTAGAGTCTGTTAAGTCCTCTTAAAGCGGCCGCCGCATCGGTACTTCCGCCGGCCATTCCCGCGGCGATCGGGATACGTTTGGTAAGAACTATCTTTACACCGCCCGGCATGTCTTTGTGCTCAGACATTATACGGCAGGCTTTTAATATTATATTTTCGCTTCCGCTATCGGATTCGCGGTTTAATTCATCGTTGTCCGTGGTGAGAACAAATCCCGAGGGGATCTTTTCAAAAGAAAGAGTATCGTGCAGATCGATCGACTGCATGACCATTCTCACGGTATGATAGCCGTCGGCTCTTTTTCCCGTAACATCAAGTGAAAGATTGATCTTTGCGTATGCCTGTTCAGTGATCATAATGTATTCCGTATTTTGTGTTCTGTGTTTTGTATACAATATTCACACTTTCATTATATAGTAAAAGAAAATATTTTCCAGTTTTTTTCTTTTGCCCCTTTATTTTTGGGGACTTTTGTACGATAATAGATTTAGAAAAGTATCTTTGTCCCTGAAAGGGGGCTTAACTATTCACCCATTATCGCACGGATGCGAAGAAAGGAATGCCCATGAACGTAAACGGAGTTACGAGTGTAGGGGATAGTTATGCTGCGTATACCAATGAAGCAGTGAAGGATACCGAAGTCAACAAAGCATCGGAAGTGAAAGCTTTTGATGACAAGGCGGCTGTATATGAGCCCACTTTGGAAATTCCTACACATACTTACAAGGTTAACAGCGAAGTTATCACTAAGCTCAAGGCTGATGCCGACGCTCGATACAATCAGTTGCAAAACATTGTATCGCAGTTGATATCCAAGCAGTCCAATGCGTTTGCAACTGCTACGGATATGTGGAACCTGTTGCGCGAGGGAAAACTTGAAGTTGATCCCGAGACCAAAGCACAGGCCCAGAAGGACATTGCCGAAGACGGATACTGGGGTGTGGAAGCCACTTCCCAGCGTATTATCGACTTTGCAAATGCCCTTACCGGCGGTGATCCGTCCAAGATCGATGCCATGAAAGATGCCTTTTTAAAGGGATTTAAGCAGGCAGAGAAGACCTGGGGCGGCAAGCTTCCCGAGATTTCACAACGCACATACGATGCTGTGCTTGAGAAATTCGATCAGCTTAAAGCCGACGCAGGACTTGGATCGGAGACGTGATCTGAGTCACAACTGAATAAGTTATAAAAAGGCCGCTTCATCCGTGAAGTGGCTTTTTTATTACCGATTCCTATGATATACTTACTCTGCGTCCAAACGGGCGCGGAAAACTGAGGCAGGGAATAAAGATGGCTGAAATAAGCGGCATTTTTGCCGAGATCGGAAAATTCATATGGCAGAATATTCTCATACTCGATATGATCTTTGCGATCTTCATCGTTTTCTTTCAGCGCAAAGACCCAAAGTCCATTTGGGCGTGGCTCTTACTCTTATATTTCATCCCGATCGTGGGATTCGTCTTTTACATACTCTTCGGACTTAATCTCCTTAACAAACGCCGTTTCCGTATCAAGGAAATAGAGGGCAGGATAAGCAATGTTATCCATGACCGTTATGATTCCGTACGCGAACACAAGCTGGGTATCGATCCCGGAGATTATGCCGATGACAGCGATCTGATGCTTTATAATCTTGCAACCTGCGATTCCGAGATCACCGACGACAATGATGTCAGTTTCTTTACAGACGGCAACGAAAAGTTCAATGCCGTGATAGAAGATATCCTTAATGCCCGCGAGTTCATACATATGGAGTATTACATCATCCGTAACGATGAACTGATGGACCGGATCTCCGAAGCTCTTATCAAAAAGGCCGCCGAGGGCGTAAAAGTCAGGATCCTCTACGATGCCATGGGCTGTCGCAGAACTCCCACAAGCTATTTCAAAAAACTTTCAAAGCACGAAAACATATCAACGTCGGTGTTCTTTCCCGCTTTTTTTAAGTGGGTGCACCTTCGTGTAAATTACCGCAATCACCGTAAGATATTAGTGATCGACAACCGTGTCGGTTATGTGGGCGGATTTAACGTAGGCAAGGAATATATCGATAAATCCAAGCGTTTCGGGCACTGGCGCGATACACACATGCGGATCACGGGTTCGGCCGTCAATGAGCTTAACATACGCTTTACCCTCGACTGGAATTACGCCTCGCAGGAAAATCTTTTCGAGCAAAAAGAAAACTTTGTACCAAAGCCTTCGGAACACGGCGGCAATTCACTGATGCAGATAATCTCAAGCGGTCCCGACTCGAGTAACGAAGCGATCCGCGACAATTATCTTCGCATGATCCACAAGGCCAAAGAATCGATCTATATCCAGACACCGTATTTTATCCCGGACGGCTCAATTCGTTCGGCGCTTCTTATCGCCGTTCGTTCGGGTGTCGATGTAAATATCATGATACCCTGTAAACCCGACCATCCTTTTGTATACTGGGCTACTTATTCGTATGTCGGGGAACTTGTAATGGCCGGAGCCCACTGTTATACCTATGATGCGGGATTTCTGCATGCCAAAGGCATGATCGTCGATTCAAGGATCCTTTGTTACGGATCGGCCAATTTCGATATCCGTTCTTTTACCTTGAATTTTGAAGTGAATGCGGTTATATTTGATAGGCACAAAGCATCCGAGATGGAACAGATTTTTAAGGATGACTTGAAGCACTGCACTCCTATAATCAGGAGTGACTATGCGGCCAGAAGCCTGTGGCTGAGGTTCAGGGAACAGTTCTGCAGACTGTTTTCACCGATCCTCTAGGGATTACAAGCGAAGCTTCCCGCCGTTGCTTTGGTATTTCACAAAGCAACGGAACTTGGTTAGCCACGGATTTATCGGCACGAAACGGAGAGTTTTATGAAAAAGAAAATATTGATATTATCATTGATAGCAGCGCTCGTACTTTCGATCGCGGCATGCGGTGACAAGACGCCCGATGCACCTGATAAAGGTAACACAACCGTAGATGTACCCGGTATCGCCACACTCGGACAGTACACCGGACTTACCGTACAGGCTTCCAAATATGAGGTTGGCGATGAAGAGTTTTCGATGATCGTCGATCAGTTTTTTGCCGAGGAAGCTTCTGCTCTTACCTGGAACAAAGAAGCCGAAAACGGAGATACCTGTATCATCGATTTTGTGGGAAAGATAGACGGGATAGCCTTTGACGGAGGAACCGCCGAGGATTATTCGCTTGTTCTGGGGTCGCATTCTTTTATCGACGGATTCGAAGATAAGATGATAGGCATGAAGGTTGGAGAGACAAGAGTGCTCGACCTTGCTTTTCCCGACAGTTATCACAATGCCGATCTCGCAGGAAAGCCCTGTGAATTTACGGTTACGGTCAAGAAGGTCATTCCTACGATAAACGACGCCAATGTCGCTGCGCTTCAGTCACCCAAGTATTCGACTCAGGCTGAATATGAGGCATATGTAAAGACAGTAGTTGATGAGTATTACGAAAACGATTACAGAACCAGCATAGTGGCCGGACTTTTACAGCAGATAATCGCTCTTACCGAATGGGAAGAGATGCCTACGGATTTGCTTGATATCAAAAAGGCCGAAGTATCAGAAGCTTATTCCGAACAGGCCGGTGCAATGGGGGTTGATGTAGCGACATATCTTACTTATTACGGTACGACATATGATGCGATGGCCGAGAGTCTTTTAAAGAATGACCTCATATTTGATGCCATTGCGGCCGCCGAAGGTTTTACCGCTACGGATGAAGAACTTGATGCATACGTAAATGATGTGTTAAAAGAAGCCGAAGACACTACACTTACTCCCGAAGACATTTACGGTGAAGAAGGCAGGGAAGAGTACAAAAGTATGCTCATTAAGCAAAAAGTATTTGATTTCCTGATCGAAAACAATACAGTAACGGGTGCAGAATAAAATGTTTGCCACAAAAAGGCGGGAACGGAGACGATATGATTTTTTTAGAGCAGAGGATCGCAAAAGAAGGCATAGTTAAGCCGGGAAACGTATTAAAAGTCGACAGTTTCTTAAATCATCAGATGGACATCAAACTCTTTGATGAGATAGGTGCAGAATTTGCAAGACGCTTCGAGGGGATCAATATCAATAAGATACTTACCATTGAAGCTTCGGGTATAGGCATCGCTGCGATCACTGCACTTCATTTTCCCGATGCAAAGGTCGTATTTGCCAAGAAAACAAAGAGTATCAACCTCGACGGTGAGATGTTTACGGCCGAGGTCGAATCTTTTACGCACAAAAACGTCAATCACGTTATAGTGTCCAAAAAATTCATAAACGCCGACGACCACATCCTTTTGATCGATGATTTCCTGGCCAACGGATGTGCCATGATGGGACTTATACAGATCGCCAATCAGGCCGGAGCGAGCATAGAAGGGATCGGTATCGTCATCGAAAAAGGCTTCCAGCAGGGCGGCCAGATCATCAGAAATCTCGGATACAAGCTTGAATCACTGGCCATTATAGATGCCATGGATGCGAACACCGGAGGGATTACATTCCGCAAACAATAGTGTAACATTCTCCAAATAGCTATACACTTTTTGCTCGCCGAAATTCTTTGTTACTGCGTTGTTTTCAGTCCGCGATGCCACCGCATCGCATCCTTCAAACGCCTTGTACCAATGAATTTCTGCATCGCAGAAAGTATATGCTATTGGAAAATGTCACACTAGGCTCTTATCAATAAAGACAAAAAGAAAAAGAAAAAAAGTTTTTTTTTAATCGAAATGTATATTGTGTTTGTACATTCGGTCTGATACATTTTTGTATGTAGTGGGGACAAAGTTGCGATCAAGATCGCAAACCGGGCCCCGCAGAGATATAAAAACAAAAAGAGGAGAGAAAAATGAAAAAGTTTATCGCATTACTTCTGTCACTTGTAATGGTTGCTTCCCTTGCCGCTTGCGGTGAAGGCGGATCGGCCAAGTCCGGACTGAAGGCAGGATTCATCTTCCTTCACGACGAGAACTCAACCTATGACTTAAACTTCATCAATGCAGCAAAAGAAGCTTGTAAGTCAGTAGGCGCTGAAATCGTATTAAAGACCAACATTCCCGAAGGTCAGGAATGTTACGAAGCAGCATGTGAGCTTGCTGATGCAGGCTGCGACATCATCTTCGCAGATTCTTTCGGTCACGAGGATTTCATGATCCAGGCCGCTAAAGAGTATCCCGACGTTCAGTTCTGTCATGCAACAGGTACCAAGGCTCACACCGCAGGTGTTGCAAACTACCACAACGCTTTCGCAGCAATCTACGAAGGACGTTATCTTGCAGGTATCGCTGCAGGTCTTAAGTTAAATGAGATGATCAACAACGGTGACATTACCGCAGATCAGTGCAAGATCGGTTACATCGGAGCATTCACATATGCCGAGGTTATTTCAGGTTATACCTCATTCTTCCTTGGCGCTCGTTCCGTATGTCCTTCCGCTACAATGGAAGTTACCTTCACAGGTTCATGGTATGATGAGACCGCTGAAAAAGAAGGCGCAAACAAGCTTATGGATGACGGCTGCGTACTTATTTCACAGCACGCCGATTCAATGGGTGCTCCCACAGCTTGCGAGACCCGTGGCGTTCCCAACGTTTCTTACAACGGATCTACTCAGACAGCAGCTCCCAACACCTACATCGTTTCATCACGTATCAACTGGGCTCCTTACTTCGAGTTCTGTATGAACGCTGTTAAGGATAAAAAGGAGATCCCCGCTGACTGGACAGGAACTATCGCTACCAATTCCGTTCTTTTGACAGATCTTGGTACCGCTGCAGCAGCAGGAACCCAGGAAGCTATCGACAAGGCTAAATCAGATATGGCAGCAGGCACCCTTCATGTATTTGATACAGCAACCTTCACGGTTGACGGTGCACCTCTTACATCTTACATGGCTGACGTTGATACCGATGCAAACTACGAAGGCGATCACGAAGTTATCACAAACGGTTACTTCAACGAATCCGGCGAAGGTTTCCGTTCCGCTCCTTACTTCGATATCCAGATCGACGGAATCACACTTCTTGATACCGCATTCTAATATAATAATTTTTAATGATTTATATCATTAAAAGTGTTAAAATAATCGGGAAATGTTTTCTGACATTTCCCGATTTTTCTTTGGAGGATACACGTTTGGATTCAAGAGTTGCTGCGGTTACTATGCGCGGTGTCACCAAAACCTTCGGATCGGTGCTTGCCAACGACAAAGTCGACCTTGATATCTACAAAGGCGAGATATTGGCGCTTCTTGGCGAAAACGGTTCGGGTAAGACCACGCTCATGAATATGCTCTCGGGCATTTATTTTCCCGATGAAGGTCAGATCTTTATAAACGGCAAAGAAGCCGTTATCTCATCACCAAAGGTTGCGTTTTCCCTTGGTATCGGTATGGTGCATCAGCATTTCAAACTTGTTGATGTGCTTTCGGCTGCCGAAAACATCATTCTGGGACTTCCCGGGAAACTTAATCTTAAAGAGGCTTCCGAAAAGATACGGGAGATCTGTGACAAATATGGCTTCGAGGTAGATCCCGATCAGAAGATCTACAACATGTCCGTTTCGCAAAAGCAAACGGTCGAGATCGTCAAGGTGCTCTACAGGGGTGCGGATATTCTGATACTTGACGAGCCTACAGCGGTTCTTACACCTCAGGAGACCGAAAAACTCTTTAACGTCCTTCGTAAGATGCGCGATGACGGTAAGGCTATAGTCATCATCACTCACAAGATGCACGAAGTTGAGAGTTTATCCGACAGAGTTGCGGTCTTAAGACGCGGTACCTATGTGGGCGATATGATGACCAAGGACACCAACGCAGCCGAAATGACCGATATGATGGTCGGCCATTCGGTTTCTTTGAACATAGAGCGTCCCGATCCCGTCGATCCTCACAAACGTATTGCCGTAAGAGGTCTTACGATAAGATCTTTGGACGGTATCCTTAAACTCGATGATGTTTCGTTTGATGCATACAGCGGCGAGATACTCGGTATCGCCGGTATTTCGGGCTGCGGTCAAAAAGAACTGTTAGAGGCCATTGCCGGTCTTCAGCAGGCTGAGGCAGGCAGTATTTCCTATGTTTCCGACGACGGACGAAAGGAAGAACTTCTCGGTAAGGACCCATTAAAGATACAGGAGATGGGTGTAACGCTTTCTTTTGTCCCCGAAGACAGACTCGGTATGGGACTTGTAGGTAACATGGACCTCGCAGACAATATGATGCTAAGGTCTTTCAGAAAGGGTTCCGGCGTGTTCACGGACCGTAAGAGCCCCGAAAAGCTCGCTTCAAAAGTTGTCGAAGAGCTTGAAGTCGTAACTCCCGGCATTTCTACTCCCGTAAGGCGTCTTTCGGGCGGTAACGTTCAGAAGGTGCTGGTAGGCCGTGAGATCGCTTCCGCACCCAAGGTACTGCTGACCGCATACGCAGTGCGCGGACTTGACATCAACTCTTCATACACGATCTACGATCTTATCAACAGGCAAAAGAAAAAGGGTGTCGCCGTCATATTTGTCGGCGAAGACCTTGATGTTCTGCTGGAAATATCCGACAGGATCTTAGTGCTGTGCGGCGGCCGCGTGAGCGGTATCGTGGACGGCAGAACAGCCGATAAAAACCAGATCGGTCTTATGATGACTACGGTAGGGGGTGAAGATAATGGCAAATAATGTATCCGAACCTTTATTTCACATCGTAAAACGAGACAATCTCGATCGAAAAAAAGCGTGGATGATAAGAGCGGCGGCGATTGTTTTTGCGATCATCGTAAGCTCGATCCTTACCACGATCTTAACGGATGACAATCCCATAAAGGTGCTTTTAACCATGGCGGGCGGAGCGTTCGGAACACTTCGTAAGACTATGGTAACGCTTCAGAACCTTGCGATACTTCTTATAATCTCACTTGCACTCACTCCCGCATTTAAGATGCGATTTTGGAATATCGGAGGCGAAGGTCAGGTTCTGATCGGAGGACTTGCCGCAGCGGCTTGTATGGAACTGATGGGTGACAGACTGCCGGCAGGTTTAAGCGTACCCAACTGGCTCATTATGGTGCTCATGGTCATCTCAAGTATCCTGGCAGGAGCTTTGTGGGGCTTTATCCCTGCGGTGTTAAAGGCAAAATGGAATACCAATGAGACGCTTTCGACTCTTATGATGAACTATATAGCGATCCAGCTCGTGGCATATTTTATTATCAAATGGGAAGTTCCCAAGGGCGCGGGTAAGATCGGTATCATAAACCAGGATACGAATCTCGGATGGCTTCCGCAACTCTTTGGCAGCAAATATATGCTTTCCATTGTGCTGGCTGTTCTGGTTACGATCGGTATGTTCATTTATCTTACCTACAGTAAGCACGGGTATGAGATAGCCGTTGTGGGTGAGAGTGAAAGAACTGCAAGATATGTCGGCATGAAGGTCAAAAAGGTCATAATCCGCACGATGCTTCTTTCGGGCGGTCTGTGCGGACTTGCCGGACTTTTACTGGTGGGCAGCATCAACCATACCATTACGACCACGATCTCTAACGGACAGGGCTTTACGGCGGTTATGGTTTCATGGCTTGCCAAGTTTAATCCCTTCACGATGGTATTTACGGCGCTCCTAATTGTATTCCTGGGACGCGGAGCCGGTGAGATATCCACTAAATTTGAACTTAACCAGTCGTTTTCCGATATCGTAACGGGTATCATACTGTTCTTTATCATCGGATGCGAATTCTTTATAAACTACAAGATCAACTTCAGAAAGCCGGCTGCGGGAAAGGAGGTTACAGATGATAGCGTTCATTAAGAATTTGTGCGTTTTCCTGGTGGCATTTATTCCAAGGGCTGTTGGACAGGGCGTTCCGCTCATGTTCGGAAGTACCGGTGAGACCATCACCGAGAAGTCCGGTAACCTTAACCTCGGTATTCCCGGCGTAATGTATGTCGGAGGTATATGCGGTGTTATCGGTTCGTTTTATTACGAAAAGAGTATTCCTGTAAATGAAAGCCTCAATCCTTTCTGGGCGATCGTGATCCCGCTTGTATGTTCGCTTTTGGGATCGTTCCTGATGGGACTTTTATACTGCTTCCTGACTGTTACTTTAAGGGCCAACCAGAACGTTACCGGTCTTGCCATGACCACATTCGGTGTCGGTTTCGGTAACTTCTTCGGCGGTTCGCTTATCAAGATATCGGGTGCCGATATTCCTTCCATCGCACTTTCAAGGACAAGCCTTTATTTCAGCAAATCGCTTCCTTTTGCGGGAAAACTCGGATGGTTCGGACAGGTCTTTCTATCCTATGGATTTTTGGCATATGTGGCCATAATAGTTTCTTTTGCCGCATCATACATACTTAAGAGGACCAGAAACGGACTTCACCTCCGCGCGGTAGGTGAAAGCCCCACAACCGCCGACGCTGCGGGAATCAACGTTACGGCGTACAAGTACATCGCAACCTGTGCGGGCTGTATGATAGCGGGACTCGGCGGACTTTACTACGTAATGGACTATGCCTGCGGCGTATGGAGTAACGATGCGTTCGGTGACCGCGGATGGCTTGCGATCGCGCTCGTAATATTCACGATCTGGCGTCCGAACGTAGGCGTTTTCTCGTCGATCCTTTTCGGCGGACTTTATATACTGTATCTTTACCTTCCTACCGGAATGGACCATATGGAATACAAGGAACTTTATAAGATGATCCCGTATGTGGTCACTCTTGTGGTACTGGTGATCACAAGCATGCGTAACAAGCGTGAAAATCAGCCGCCTGAGTCTTTGGGACTTCCTTATTTCAGAGAGGAACGCTGATGAAGGTCTATGTGATGCGTCATGGCACTACCGACTGGAATGAGGCCAGAAGACTTCAGGGAAACAGCAATACTTCCTTGAACCAGAAGGGGATTGCCATCACAAAACGGGCTTCGGAGGCCATGAAGGATATACCGTTTACGCATATCTATTCAAGTCCTCTGGGAAGAGCTTTTGAAACGGCCGAGATCATCAGGCGTGACAGGGATATTCCGATCATTAAGGATGACAGGCTTACGGAAGTGGGTTTCGGGATTGATGAAGGCGTTACGATCGAAGAAAGAACGCCGGGGTGCAAAGTTTTCTTTGAAGATCCCCCGTCGTATGTACCGGCTGAGGGCGCCGAATCTTTTGAAAGCCTGATAGCCAGGACCGGAGATTTTATAAAGAGCGTCATCATTCCGCTTTCGGTAAAAGAACCCGGTGCCACGGTTTTCATATCCGGACACGGAGCCATGAATAAGGCGCTGGCACTTAATTTCTTAAAAAGAGACTTAAAAGATTTCTGGGCAGGAGCGTGGCAGACAAACTGCAGTACCGCGATCTATTCCGTAAACGGTGAGGATATAAAGCTTTTAAAAGACGGAGTGAGATTTGCGGAAAGCGGAGCGGGCAAAGGAGCTCCGAGTCCGAAGCAGGATCTCTTCTGAAGCAATCGGCAAAGCTTAAAACCGGCCGTACAGATGATAAACGGTAAATTATGTTTTTAAATATACAGAGTAACAGGAGGAGACAAAAATGGGTGAATTACGTCCCGAATCAATGCAGAGGATCGATAACGAGACTCTTGCGAAAGCATTTATTGACGAACAGGTTGAAGCCGTTCGCAAACAGGTTGGAGACAAGAAGGTGTTACTGGCACTTTCAGGCGGTGTTGACTCATCGGTCGTAGCAGCACTTCTTATCAAGGCAATCGGCAAACAGCTTGTATGCGTACACGTTAATCACGGATTATTAAGAAAGGGCGAGCCCGAGCAGGTTATCGAAGTATTTAAGAACCAGATGGATGCAAACCTCATCTATGTTGATGCGGTGGATCGTTTTCTTGATAAACTCGCAGGTGTATCCGATCCCGAGAAAAAGCGTAAGATCATTGGTGCCGAATTTATCAATGTATTTGCCGAAGAAGCTGCAAAACTTGACGGTATAAGTTTCCTGGCACAGGGAACTATCTATCCCGATATCCTTGAATCCGACGGTGTTAAGGCTCACCACAATGTCGGCGGTCTTCCCGAAAGCCTTCAGTTTGCCCTTGTTGAACCCGTTAAATTCTTATACAAAGACGAAGTTCGTGTTGTAGGTAAGGTTCTCGGCCTTCCCGATAACATGGTGTATCGTCAGCCTTTCCCCGGACCCGGACTTGGCGTGAGATGCGTAGGCGCCATCACCCGCGACAGACTTGAAGCATTAAGAGAAGCCGATGCGATCGTTCGCGAAGAGATCGAAAAGCTTCCCGAGACACCCTGGCAGTATTTCTGTGCTATTCCCGATATTCAGTCCACAGGTATCAAGTATGTGAACGGAAAAGGCGAGCGTTACATGGGATGGGCAGTTGTAATGCGTGCGGTTAATACCACGGATGCGGTCAAGGCAACCGTTCCCGAGATTCCCTTCGCTTCACTCTGTGCAATGCGCGACAAGATCGTTCAGATCCCCGGCGTCAACAGATTCCTGTGGGATATGAGCGAAAAGCCCGTAGCCACGATCGAGTGGGAATAAAAAGCCGAATGATCCGGTGATAGAAAGTGCCGAGAATGCTTGCATTCGGAGGCACTTTTTTGATGAATGGAATGGAGAAGTAAGCATATGGGATCATTATTAGCATCAACACTGAACACCAGGGCATTGCCGATAGGAAATCTGCGTTATATCAGAAGTGATTACCCCGGAAAACTCACAGATCGGGAAGTGGAGTGGCTTCTTCAAAACGATATAACAACGATCGTTGATCTGAGAGAAGAAAAGGAATATACGGTTAAGCCGTGCAGCCTTGAAGATGAAGAAGGTTTTATCTATTATCATTTACCTGTGACCGGTGGAGGAGATACACCGGGATCACCGGATGCCGTTGCGGAAACTTATCTTGCAATGCTGGATGATCGGATGGATGAGATCATACATACCATAATGGATGCAAAGAGCAATGTGCTTTTCTTTTGTACAGCGGGAAAAGACAGGACAGGTGTGGTCTCAGCGATCATACTGAAGAAGCTGGGTTACAGTGACCGGACGATTATAGATGATTACATGGAAACGAAAGACAATCTTATGGGATTTTTAACCTCGTATGTGGAATTGCATCCGGAAGTGGATATAAATACCATAGTCCCGAATGAGAAAAATATCAAAAGGGTACTGGAGGTTCTAACGCATGAATGATTCTCTGTCATCATTGAGGTCATTATCGATCGTGATGTCGATATGTATGCTCATAACCATGGGATGCGCCGCGCCCAAACAATCGGGCGATACCGCCGCGCCGGCATCATCATTCGAAAGCGCATACAGAGATGAAAATTCCCAATACGGCGTGTTCTTAAGTTACGAAGGACCGCTTGAAGACCTTCGCGAATACAATATCATAGTCATCGATGCGCAATATTATGACAAGGAGGAGATCCTTGAGTTTAAGGACAGCGACCACTTTGTCCTGAGTTATATAAATGTGGGGTCTTTGGAAGATTTCAGGGATTATTATGATGAATACAAAGACCTTGCACTCGGAAGATACGAGCACTGGGACGAGGAAGTATGGATAGACGTTTCAAACAAGCGTTGGCAGGACTTCGTACTGAACGACCTTGCTCCCGACCTTCTCGATCGCGGTATTGACGGATTGTTTGTCGATAACTGCGATGTTTATTACTGTTATCACACCGGCGAGATATTGGAAGGCCTTTCCTACATAATGAGAGGGCTAAAGAAAATGAGTCCGCAGGTCATCATAAACGGCGGAGACACATTTCTGGATGACTATACCGAAAGACTCGGTGACCAAGACGATGTTATGACCGGCATCAATCAGGAATCCGTTATAACCTCAATTGACTGGGAGAATGACACCTTCACAACAGCGTGTGACGACGACAGAGAATACTTTGAGGGATATATTGATAAATATGCCGCAAAGGGAGCGCTTATCTTTTTACTTGAATATACGACCGATCCCGACGCTGAGAGGGAGATCCGCCGATTCTGCGAAAAGCGGGGATATAAATACTATATTTCCGATTCACTGGAGTTGAATTTTAAGCGTTGAACCTTTAAAAACATAATTTAATCAGATATATTTTCGGATGCGAGTTTTGGCTAATTATTGCATTATCTCAAAAAATTAAATAGATTATTACAATTTATCATACCGATATGGCGGTATAATATCGTTGTATTTGTTAATTGAATTTTTCAGGAGGGTTATTATGGCTTGTTTTTTGGTACCTGCTACCGAAGCGGTTGTGACCACGATCGCTACAAAGATAATCGAGAAAAAAGAAAACGTTAAGACCTCTGTATCCGAAGAGCATACGGAAGTTCCCGAGGTTAAGATCCTTCTTTCCAAAAAGATGAAATGGCTTAACGGAATGCTGTGGGGAGGTTCATTGCTTCTTGCTTACGAGCACTTGTGGCACGGAGAGGTTGTACCTTATTTCCCGTTCCTTACAGCTGCAAGTAATGCCGAAGATGCTGCCGAGATGCTGCATGAAATGTCCACCGTGGGTGTTACGATGGCAGTTCTCGTAACATGTATCTGGGGCGGAATGGTTGCTGTTGCAAACGTTATCACTTCACGCAAAAACAAAGCGGCAGAAGCCGAGAATCAGGGGGAATAAACAATGACACTTCTTATTTCAGCACTTGCAGCGGTGATCTGTACCGTGATCTGGTACAAAAATCTTCCCGCAAACGAGATGAGATATGACATCCTTTGCTTTATGTTCTGGGGCGCGACCATCATGTGGTTTGTGGATGCCATATTTGAATATGCAAAGCTCGGAGCCGAGTATTTCACACCCGCAGCAGAAGACATGTTAAATGACATGTTCCTTGGACTTTCGGTAGTGGTATTTGCGCTGATCGTCTGGGTAGTGACACTTATTATCAAAGATCCCAAGGGAGTCGTAAAAGCTGCTTTACTCAAGAAAAAGGCTTAATAGATGACCCTCCGAGGGCGTTCGATATTGAAAAAGAAAACGAAACGGTTCTACACTTGGCTGCAGAACCGTTTTTTAGTAGTAACCGGGCAGCCGGGAGAAGACTGTCATTGCTGATATAAATGAGGCGAGTATGAAAACAGAAACAAAAGAGATACTTGAAGCCGTAAGTACGGGCCAAATGTCCGTTGATGAGGCACTTCTTAAACTAAAGACCGAACCTTACGAAGATCTTGGCTATGCAAAGGTGGATCTTCACCGTAAGATACGCCAGGGACAGGCCGAAGTCATTTACGGTGTCTCCAAAACGCCGGGACAGATCATAGGGATAATGGATTCGATGATAGCCAACGGTCAGTCGCGAATTCTGATCACACGTCTTTCGCCGGAAGCAGCCGGGGAAGTTCTGTTAAGATTTCCCATACAATACGATGAGGTCTCGCATATAGCAATCTTTGGCGAAAATCCCGCTCCGAACGGGATTGGGCGTATTGTGGTGGCTACCGGCGGTACAAGCGATATCCCGGTTGCCGAAGAAGCCGCAAGGACCGCAGAAATTTACGGCAACGAAGTAGTCAGGCTTTATGATGTCGGAGTTGCGGGACTTCACAGACTTCTTGACAAGATAGATGACATAGCGGGGGCAACCGTTATAATCGCCATAGCCGGAATGGAGGGGGCACTTGCAAGTGTGATAGGCGGACTTGCAGACTGTCCTGTTATCGCCGTTCCCACAAGCGTCGGCTACGGAGCTTCTTTTAACGGATTGTCCGCACTTTTGTCGATGCTTAATTCCTGCGCAAGCGGTGTTTCCGTAGTTAATATAGATAACGGTTTCGGAGCCGGTTATCTTGCAAGCATGATAAATCACATGGAGGCTTTGCAAAAAGAATGAAAACTCTCTACCTTGACTGTTCCATGGGTGCGGCGGGCGATATGCTCTCTGCGGCTTTAATAGAATTATTTGAAGACCCTTCAAAGATTGCGGACAAGCTCAACGCCATCGGGATTCCAGATGTTTGTTACAGTATTGAGCCGTCGGTTAAGTGCGGTATCACGGGTACACACATGACCGTTACCGTAAACGGCACCGAGGAGGACGAACATCTTCACGATCACCATCACCACGATGACGACCACGACCATGATCATGACCACCATCACCACGACCACGATCATCACCATGATCATGTACACCACGGTATGGCTGATATCGAGCATGTTGTGCGCGATCACCTTGATCTTCCCACAGAAGTCAAGGAGGATGTCTTAAAGGTATTCGGCCTTATTGCAGAAGCTGAGAGTCACGTACACGGCGTTCCGGTAAGTGAGATCCATTTCCACGAAGTGGGAACAATGGATGCGGTCGCAGATGTTACGGCCGTTTGTTATATGATGCATGAATTAAAGCCTGAAAAAGTCATAGCTTCTCCCATACATGTCGGAAGCGGTCAGGTGAAGTGCGCTCACGGCATACTTCCTGTGCCCGCACCTGCTACCGCATATATTCTTAAAGGTATCCCCTTCTACGGCGGCGCGATAAAGAGTGAACTTTGTACACCTACAGGAGCGGCAATCTTAAAACACTTTGTAACATCTTTTGGCGATATGCCCGTGATGAGTGTATCCGCGATCGGATACGGTATGGGAAAAAAGGATTTTGAAGCCGCTAACTGTGTCCGCGCAATGCTCGGAGAAAGCGGTGACACCTCGGATAAGGTGCTTGAACTTTCATGTAATGTCGATGACATGACTGCTGAAGCGATAGCATATGCAACCGAGAAACTTTTAGAAGGCGGCGCCCGTGATGTATATACCGTTCCGATCGGTATGAAAAAAGGCCGTCCCGGCACGCTTATCAGTGTCCTGATAACTCCCAAAGACAGAGAAAAAATGGTGGAACTTATCTTTAGACACACTACAACGCTCGGTATAAGGGAATCTGAACTTAACCGTCATATCTTAAAACGTGAGATAGAAAACGTGGAAACACCGTTTGGCACTGTACGCCGGAAAGTATCTTCGGGTTACGGTGTGACCCGCACAAAATACGAATACGAAGACCTTGCCCGAATTGCGGATGAGCAGGGTATCGGTATCGCCGAACTTATCGCAAAACTGCCGTAATGTGCCAACATGACGGTCAGAATGCATGTTACAAAAAGCAAGTGTAGAACGCCGATCCGGCAGTACCGAAGAATACCGGCAACAGCTGTGTAAAACATTCAGTGCTGTAGTGGATCAGATGCAGAGAACCGGAGACGGCAAGATGGATATAAATATTAAATATGAAAATCTCATAAGTGCACTTCGTGGAATGGGCTGTGTTGCGGTTGCTTTTTCATCGGGCGTGGATTCAACGCTTTTATTGTATGCTGCCCGTGAAGCAATTGGCGACAATGTTGTCGCTATTACCGGACACTTTGCATCATTCCCCGAGAGCGAGAGCACGGAGGCCGATGAATACTGTAAAACGCTTGGTGTCAGGCACTGCGTTATCGATGTGGACCAGTTTTCCATAGAAGGTTTTAAAGATAACCCGCCCGACAGGTGTTACATATGCAAAAAGGCTCTGTTTACCCGTTTCAAACAAGTGGTTCGTGACCGCTTTGGGATCGATACCATCATCATCGAAGGCACCAATGCCGATGATGTGCACGACTTTAGGCCCGGCATGAAGGCAATCGAAGAACTTGGCATCAAAAGCCCGTTAAAGGACGCGGGACTCACCAAAGCCGAGATCCGCGAGCTTTCCAAGAAGTTTAACATTCCGACCTGGGATAAGCCCGCCATGGCATGTCTTGCAACAAGGCTGCCCGTAGGCGAAGAGATCACCGAGGAAAAACTCCGTAAGATCGAAAAAGCCGAGCAGTTCTTAAGAACTCTCGGATTTAAACAGCTGCGTGTCAGAATGCACGGAAATCTTGCCAGAATAGAAATAAATCCCACGGAATTTGAAAAGATCATAAACTCCGGGGTAAGAGAAGCCATTAATGCCGAATTTACCAAACTCGGTTTTAAATATGTGACGCTCGATCTAAACGGTTATAAGACCGGCAGCATGAACATTACTGCGAATCAATGAAACAAGAAATACTGACTTTTCTTATAGTAATATCTCCTTAAAGCAAAAATGCCGCCACTTGGCGACATTTTTAAACAGCTGACCTATTTGTCTATTACTTTAAGGAGGTTTTCCACTTCCGCGGTGCTTTCGTCTTTAAAGAACGAGTTGTAGGAAAAGAACACGAATCCCGACACATCTTTGTTCTTTCTGGCGGTAGTGACCTGACGCGAAATGATGTCGTCGTGTCTCAACCATTCGGAAGTTTTGTTGTTATCGTACACATCGGTACCCGCAAGATACATCGGAAGACCGATATACAAAGCTACATCTTTGTTTTGGTGAAGCTTGGTCCAGCGGCTTAAGTTATTTTTATAAGCCCACGGAGCGGCTTTTTTGTTTTGAAGCTTTGTTTCAAATCCCCAGAATAACTGAGGGATCACATAATCAACATATCCGTCTTCGCTCATCCATTTCTCGACATCCGCAAAATACTGGCTGTCGCTGTAGAGATTGTCAAGATTTCCGGCGGGACTGATGCCGAATTCGATCGATTCATCTTTTTCTTTTACCATGGAATAAAGATCGCGCAGGAGCATATTTACGTTCTCACGCCTGAATTCGGTAGCGGTAAGACTGCTTGAACTTGCGGTATATTCGGGATAGTCAAACCATCTTGTCTTGTCGCCGTCGTTTAAAACGGGATAGAAATAATCGTCCATGTGGATGCCGTCGACGTCATAGTTATCCAGAATTTCCTTAACGCCTGATTTAATTAATTCGCGAACTTCATACTTGGACGGATTGAAGTAATACTGTCCGTCCTGCAAAAGAACAAGCCTGTCAATGCCGGGTTCACCGCTGAAATACCAGATCCTTGCAGGGTTATCAAGCGATACCTCTTCCCAGGTGTTGTCTTTGTTGGTGATGCGGTAGGGATTGATCCAGGCGTGTATCCTGATGCCGTGCTCGTGTGCTGCGTCGACCATTATGTCGAAAGGGTCGTATCCGGGATCTTCGCCCTGCGTTCCGGTTATGAATTTAGACCAGGGAAAGATGTCTGATGGATACATGGCATCGGCATCGGCGCGGACATGGACATATATCGTATTCATCTTAAGTTCTACGAGATTGTCCATTACTTCGTCGGCATACGCCGTAAACTCTTTTTTGCCCGACGGTGCCTCTTCCCACTCATGATACGAAAACCATACACCCCTGACTTCTTCGGGAACGGGTATACGTTCATATGCCGTATTGCCCGAGAGGTCCTCGCGGCCCTGTTTTCCTTCTTCCGGAGCAGGCTTATCTTTTTCTTTATCGTTTGCCGAAGAGCCGGCCACGTTTGCGTTTTTACCGGCATCACCGGCATTCGCATCATTATTTCCACCGGCTGCATCGCCAAGATCGGCTGAAGAGTCATCGAATACGGGAACGCCGGCATTGTTTTCGATATCCGCCGAATCAGCTGCCGAGTCCGTGACCGCATTTTGATCCTGAGTCGTATCCGACACTGCTGTCGCATCTGCTGAAGCGGTATTCCTGCCTGCGCCCGACCACTTTAAAAACGCCAGAAATAGAAGTGCCAGGGCAAGTGCACCGGTAAAGCATATGATAAGTTTTCTTTGATTGGCCGGTGTTCCGGGTATCTTGTTCATATCTTACAAATTCCTTACTTTTGCATTGGAGCTTGCATTGCGGTCAGCAATTTGCTTCGCAAATTTATGATTCCTAGGATATATATGCAAGACCGGAACTACCGTAACCTCGAAAATACCTCGGTTACGGCGGAATGCCTCCGGCCCCGCACTCGCAGTTTTACTGCGTAAAACATGCTGTTGCGGTCAGCAATTTGCTGTGCAAATTGCTGATTCCTAGGATATATGCGCAAGACCGGAACTACCGTAACCTCGAAAAAACCTCGGTTACGGCGGAATGCCTCCGGTCCCGCACTCGCAGTTTTACTGCGTAAAACATGCTGTTGCGGTCAGCAATTTGCTGTGCAAATTGCTGATTCCTTAGAGATCATAGTACATTGCAAATTCCATGGGATGAGGGAGTTTGGAAACCTTGGACGAAGCTGCCTTTTCCCTTGCGACGAGTTGTTTAAGCAGTCTTTCCGGGAATACGCCTCCTGCCGTTAAGTAATCATGATCGGCTTCGAGTGCTGCGAGCGCTTCGTCAAGCGTGGTGGGAAGTCCCGTAAGTTTGGCTTTTTCTTCATCCGAAAGAGTATAGAGGTTAAAGTCGTAAGGGCCCCATCCTTTGGCGTGCGGATCGATCTTGTTTTTGATGCCGTCAAGACCTGCCATCAGAATGGCTGCGTAAGCATAGTAGGGATTGCAGGTGGCATCGGGGTTACGAAGCTCGAAACGCTTGGTCTCGGGAGTCTTGGCATATGCGGGGATCCTGATAACGGCGCTTCTGTTACTCATCGCATATCCTATTGTTACGGGAGCCTCAAATCCGGGCACAAGTCTCTTATAAGAGTTGGTGGAAGGATTTGTGATGGCGCAGAGCGATCTTGCGTGCTCCAAAAGGCCGCCCATAAACCAGTGGGCTTCCTTGCTTAACTGAGCATAGCCTTTCTTATCGTAAAATACGGGCTTGTCGTTTTTGAAAAGAAGCATATGTACATGCATTCCGCTTCCGGCTTCCATTGCGAGAGGCTTGGGCATGAATGTTGCGGTGATGCCTTCAAGGGCTGCTTCGTTTTTGATAACGTATTTGGCCGACATCGTATCGTCTGCAAGCTTTAACATATCACCGAGCTCGACTTCGATCTCCATCTGTCCGCTTCCGCCGACTTCGGGATGATGGTATTTAACGTCAACGCCCCATTCCTTCATGGCAAGGCACATGCGGCTTCTTATGTCGTTGCGGATATCGGTGGGAAGAGAATTGTGGTATCCGGCGCCCGGAAGTACCTGGTATGCATTGTTGTTGTCTGCACTTCCCGATGCATATGCGGCCTGATGAGTGTAGATATTGGCAAACATATTGTAGTAATCGGTATTATATCTTACTTCATCGAAGAGATAGAATTCATATTCCGGTCCTATCACCATTCTGTCGGCGATCTTTTGCTCTTTCATGTATTCAAGAGCACGGATGGCCACATTTCTGGGATACTGGTCAAAAGGTCTGTTGTTGGGAAGGTCTATGACTCTTACATCGCCTATCATCGAAAGAGTGGGAACTTCGGCATATCTGTCGATGACCGCGGATTCAAGTACGGGGATGAAAACCATATCGCTGTTTTCAACGGGAGCATAACCGTAGTTGCTGCCGTCAAAGCCGATGCCGTGCTCCATGGTGCTTTCCGTAAGCCTTTCGGCGGGGATGCTTAAGTGTCTCCAGCGTCCGTCGATGTCCGTGAGTTTGAAGTCCACCATCTTAATATCCATATCACTTATGAGTTTCTGAATGTCTTTTAATGTTTTGACCATTTCATCTCTCCTTGCGTATTATTGTGCGCCGGAATGCGATCATGTATAATCTGTGTGCAGAAGAAAACATCGTTTATCCGTCGCATATAAATATAATACCATATATTGCAGCGACGGTGGTCGATACTTTTTGTATCGCCGGTGGTCGATCACTATTTCATATTGACAAACGCAATCTTTATGATATCATAATGATATCACACAAACATTCCGGAGGGGAATAAAATGGCTATGTTAAAGATAGAAAACTATACCAAGATCTACGGAAAGGACAAGAAGGCCTGCGACAACGTATGTTTAAGTGTTGAAAGCGGAGATATCTTCGGATTCATAGGGCATAACGGCGCGGGTAAGAGTACGACCATAAGGGCGGTTGTGGGTGTCATGGATTTTGACGAAGGAACTATTGAGATAGACGGTCACAATGTCAAGACCGATCCGCTTGAATGCAAAAAGATCACCGCATACATTCCCGACAACCCCGACCTTTACGACAATCTGACCGGGATACAGTATCTTAATTTCGTAGCCGATGCATTCGGTATCAGCCGCGAGGAGCGGGAAAAGCGGATAAACGATTATGCCAAACGTTTTGAGATAGAAGATGCGCTTAAAAACCTCATTTCTTCGTATTCACACGGCATGAAGCAAAAAGTTGCCATAATCGGTGCGCTTATTCACGATCCCAAGCTTCTTGTAATGGATGAGCCGTTTGTTGGACTTGATCCCAAGGCTTCTTTTACCTTAAAAGAGATCATGCATGAGATGTGCAAAAACGGGGCGGCCGTTTTCTTTTCAACACACGTGCTTGATGTGGCTGAAAGACTTTGCAACAGGATAGCCATCATCAAGAAAGGCCGCATCATCGCGAACGGAACGATGGAAGAGCTGATCGGCGACAAGTCGCTTGAAGAAGTGTTCCTGGAGGCTGTAAAAGATGAATGATCAGATGCTGCTTCTTAAGACTATGCTTGTATCCGCAAGCAACATAAATATTATAAAACACAGCGATGACAAGAAAAAACGCGGCCTGGCATGGGGTAATCTCATAGGTTTTTCGTTTCTTTACCTGCTGCTTGGAGCATATGTGACGGCTACATGCGCCGGAATGGCTATTTTCGGAATGGCTGAAGCGGTACCTGCGGTACCTGCGATCGTTATAGCGGCGGTATCACTGATATTCACGCTTCTTAAAGCTCACGGCATGCTGTTTGGGTACAAAGAATACGATATGCTAATGTCCATGCCTTTTAAGACAAAGGCTGTTGTGTCGAACCGTTTTCTTTTTATGTATATAAACAGTCTTCCGTGGACGGTTATAGTGTCGGTGGCGGCACTTATCGGCTATGCGATCGGTGTAAGACCGGGAGCTGTCACTTACGTTTTATGGATAGTGCTTTCGTTCTTTCTTCCGATCATTCCCATGATCATCGCAGTCGGTGTGAGTGCGCTCATAGCCGCGCTTGGAGCCGGATTTAAGCACAAAAACCTGGTGCTTACGATACTTACTTTCGTATTCGTGATCCCGATCTTCTTTTTAAGGTTTTTTATCGAGGACATGATTGAGAACGATAAGGTCGAGGAAGTTCTTAATAAATCTGCCGATGTCTTTTCGGGGATCGGTAAATTCATACCGACGGCAAAATGGTTTTCGGATGCGATCAACAAAAATTCCGTATCATCGATCCTGTTGCTGGTGGGAATATCGATACTCGCTTATGAAATTCTGTTTATGATCTTTGCAAAGTTTTACAAAGGCATAAACTCAAAATTAAGCGCAACATATTCCGTTCACGAGAAGGTCAAGGACAAGGATTTCAAGGCCCGTTCACAGATTAAGAGCATCGCTTTCAAGGAATTCAAGAGATTCACGGGTTCCGTTGCCTATTCGACAAATGTCGGAATGGGCGCTGTCATGACTGCTATATTCGGACTTATCATACCGTTTATCGACGTAAATTCGCTGATAACCTCAATGGCGGGCACACCGGTTGATATTAAGGCTTTTTCGCCCGTTCTCATCGTTCCCGTATTTATATACTTTTTTACGGGAATGGTGTCTTCGACGGCATGCTCGATGTCGCTTGAAGGTAAGAACTACTGGATCATCAAGTCGCTTCCGTTTGATATGATGTCGGTATTTAAAGGAAAGATGCTCTTTAACATACTCCTGTTTCTGCCGGTTTCACTGTTTGCGTTTCTTATGAGCTGCATATCCCTTAAGGCATCGGTATTTGAACTGGCAGCGGGGCTGCTGTTTGTGATATCGACAACGCTTTTCTCGACTATATACGGCATGCGGTGCGGTGCCAAACACATGCAGCTTGACTGGGACAATGAGATCCAGGTCATCAAGCAGGGAAGGGCGGTAACTGCATATCTTCTTCCCAATATGTTCGGCACGATGTTTATAGGCGGCGGTCTTGTGGCGCTTGGAATAATATTCAAAGTTCTTCCGCTTGTAATGGTGATCATGGCGGCATTCTATTTGCTGTTAGCCTTACTTTCATGGAACGGCGTTAAAAAACTGTCAGTGAAAATATAACGGTTACGCAGTCGAAATCCGTTAAATGGCGGACGCGGTCCCGACAACAAAACGGTAAATAATTAAGTATGGCAAAATAACGAATAATGCGGTACTATTTTCAGTATGGAGACTAACAAAGACATTACTGAAAATATTACCGCTTTTTCTTTAAAAAATAAGACGCTTAGGAATGTGATCACGATACTTATGCTCGGCGTATCCGTAGCGGTCATTTATCTTGCGCATATCCGCGCTCCTTTTATGACCGACGATCTGTGGTACGGCACCAACATCGCGACCGACGGACCGTTAAAAGGCGTTAAGGATATCTGGGAAAGTCAGGTCTGGCACTATCTTAACTGGGGTGGCAGAAGCGTTACGCATACGATCCTTCAGTTCGTTCTTATGAGCGGCCCCACGGTCGCTGACATCTTAAATGTCATCATGACCTTTGTCCTTTCTGCGGTCGTATTGCTGTTTTCATGCAATCTCGCGGGAGTTAAACTCGACACCGTTTCAAAGATCTTTTCGATCACCGTAATCTCGGGCATGCTCCACGGACTCAACGCCAACTGGCTGATGAGCATGTACTGGCAGTCGGGAAGTGCCAATTATCTTTATATAACCTCGTTTATCATGATCTTTATGTGGTGCTATGTAAGGGAACTGGGGACAGAACCCGCCGCACCGCTTAAAGGTATAGTTTTCTGGATGATCCCCCTTGCCGTTGTCACGGGGTGGAGCAACGAAAACATGGGCCCAACCGCATGGCTTATTTCGGTATTCACCATCATCTATCTTCGTAAAAAGAAAATGCCCGTAAAGATCTGGATGATCCTTGGAAGCCTGTTTTCTTTACTCGGGTCGGCGGCCTGCATACTTGCGCCCGGTAATTTCGTAAGAAGCGCCGAGGTAGATACCGACAAGGGCTTTTTGTGGAAACTCTTTTTAAGATTTTATTCGGAGTCACGTGCCGGTATAGATTTTCTGTATCCCGTTATAATACTGACACTTTTGCTTATCATCATATATTTCCCTATATTTAAGAACAAATGGGATCCTAAGACCATAGTTATGCCGGTGGCAGCAGTCGTATCATGGGGTGGAATGGTGCTTTCACCTCATTACCCCGACAGGGCCACTTTCGGAACGATGGTAATGTTACTGATCGTAGCGTTATCACTTGTTCTTCGTATCATAAGGGATCACAAAGAATTAAAACCATGGCTTAACGGAGCGCTCATACTCATATGGGTGCGCGGTCTTTTCTGGCTTTGCGAATATATCGCCGCGTCCGCGGGAGTGATCTCCTGATCGGAATTAAGGAATCATATGCAGGGTAATCTCGGTAAAAGAAGAAATCTTATCGGACTGATGGCGGTAATGACCATACCGTTTATTTGCTCTGCGATTCTTCTCATCTCACAAAAGACCCGGTTTAACGGCCTGTCGATCGTATGCTCTGAGTGGAATGACGAACTGTTTTATTATAAACAGGTCGAGGCAATGGTCGATTTCGGTCATCCCTTAGGATACTGGGGATACAACGAGGGTCATTCTCTTTATGGCAATTTCGCCGCATGGAATCCGGTAAACTATATCATATATGCCATAACGGGCAAGCTCTTTGGCTGGGGATATATTACTCCGGTCATCGTAAATCTTGTCATCTGGACTGTTACTTTCGGCCTCATCCATATATTCTTAAAACCCCGCGCCAAGCAGTGGATCGGGATCATAGCAGCATTTCTTGCGTTAAGCATAAATATTCGTTATATATTTTCCTGCACTCCGGAATCAACTGCAGCCGCGGGCCTCATCATATTGTGTATTATGATCGTAAAATATGACGAGACTGGAAAGATTGGCTTTTTCGTGGCCGCCAATCTGTTATTGATGTATCTGGTGGCCATGCGCGGATATTATGCCGCATTTGTCCTTATCATGATGGCCGTCATAATAAAGAAAAAGAAGTGGCTGCTTTTAGTGTTACAGACGATCATTATCTTGCTCGATCTCATAATTTTTGTTTTGCTGTGTAAGTATTTTGCCGCGACATATTTCCTTGACACATTTCACTTTGATAACCTTAAAAGCCCGAGAGCGTTTGCCGGTGCAGTAAGGTGGGGAATGACCGAAACGGCCGGATTTATGAAAGAAGCCCTTAAGGGCGGATCTATGCGCGGAACCTGGTATATCGTTTTCTTTATACTCTGTATATGTGAACTGATCGTTTTTTTAAGAAAAAGAAACCTCGTCAATCTCTCCGTCATCATTGTTTCGGGCGGGATCCTGATGGCCATGTGGTCGGTATACAATGCCCAGGAAGGTGCGAGAAATCTCATGGCTTGCGAGACCGCACTCATTATCATGACGGTTTATTATATGGACAGTCTTTTTCTCGGGGTCGCGACCGCTGTCATCACCGGGATCGTCTGCTGGAGTTCGCATGATGTTTTTTATACGGCACTTCCCAAAACGGACCCCGCGATCATTTCCGCTGTTGAAAACAGTGATCTTAAAAGTGTGATGCCGCTTTCCGACAACGTATGGGACAACACTGTCGTCTGGCCTTTATATACGCAGTTTAACGGGCTTTACGCCATACCTTCGGGATTCGGAATAAACTGTGTAAGAGATGAGTATGTCTTTGATAACTACGATGAACTCAGATCGAAATATATCGTTGCCGAACAGGGAAGCGATATGGATGCTTTTATAAGCAAAAAGAACGCATATCACGTTTCGAATGTAGGTAAACTCAATATATATGCGTTGAGGTAAAAGATGAGAGAGGATAAGAATAAGAGACTTATCTTAATATTTGATACGGTGTTTTTCGGGCTGCTCACGGTTGCCTTTTCATATCTTTTATGGCAGCTCGTGATATGCCAGACCGTTTATGCCGAAATTCCGTACGAAGGTTACCGTTCCGATATCCTTGCCTATATGCAGGAGATGCAGGGCATTGATTCGGGCTATCCGTTTCCGTATCCTTTATTTTTCATGATCGGCAGATTCTTTATGCTGTTTATGGGCGTGGATAAGGCGATAACATGGGCCGAGGTATTGTTAAACGCAGGTGCTTTGATCGCTCTTAAATACTATTTTGAAAAGCTGATCCATAAGGACGGTGAGCCAAAACCGTGGGTTCACTTTGTGATCTCGATCCTTACCGTTTCATGCTTTTTGCTGTCCATGTGGTGGCTTCCGAGATTCGGTAAAATAGTCCTGCCTTTAAAATCTCAGGCTTATCGCGGCACGTTTTCGGGTAATCCCTGGCACAATGCAACCTATATAGCCACAAGACCGTTTGCGATAGTCGCGTTCTTTTCTTTTGTCTCACTTCTTGAAAAATATGAGGAGAAGATCGATATAAGGGATGCCGTTATATTTTCGGTGAGTCTCTTTCTTACAACATTTACAAAACCAAGTTTTTCGCTGTTGCTTGTATCTTCGGCGGGACTTGTGATGGCATTCCGTCTAATAAAAAGCCGCTTTTCAAACTTTAAAAACACGATGCTTTTAACGCTTTGTTTTGTGCCGACGTTTATCGATCTTTTGTATGAGTTCGGAGGCGTGTTCGGAGGAGGCACTGTCGGCGGTGAACACGGCATAGGTTTTTCTTTTTTCAGTGTATGGCGGATATATGCGGACAGTGTTGTTGCCGCGATCTTTTATGCGAATGCGATGTCGCTTGTGTGCTTTATATGGTTTATCAGGGATATTAAAAAAGACACGCTTTACAGGTTTACGGTCATTTTGTTTGTCGTATCGGTTCTCGAAGCCGGCCTTTTATACGAAAAAGGCCCCAGATCCGTTGATTTCAACTTCTGCTGGGGCTATATGCATGGTATTTTCTTTTTCGGACTTGTTACTGTCATAAAGCTTTTGGAGCATATACTTAAGAAAAAGAAAGCGGACCTTCTAACGTTAGTGGGCTGTATTCTTTTTCTTACACATCTCGTGGCGGGAATAGCTTATTTTAAAGGCATGTATTACGCGCTTGATTACGAGACGATGCTTCCGTGTACGTGGCTTTTGCCGCAGTAGACAGATTATTTTTCTTCGACATTCTTTTTGCTCTTGGTTTCTACACAGGCGAATGCGCATGTGAGAGCGGCGCATACAACTCCGAAGCCGGCCCAGTCGATCGGAAGACCTTTGGTGAAGTGCTGAACGATTGAAATTCCTTCTCCTAAAAGAGTAAGTGCAAGAATGATGTAGAGTGCGATAAGTGTTCCTTTTTTCATGATTTGTTCTCCTTTGTTTTGTGTGTTTGTTTTGTTGTACTCATAATATCAACCCTCAAGTATGCGTTCCATTTTGTCACCTTACAAATTTCTTACGATTTTGTAAGTTTTAATGTTGACATTTCTTGCTTTATTTACTAAATTAATGTCAAACGAAGGCTTGTCTTCGTTAATTACCTATAGTGATAAAGACTGTGACGGAAACACGCCGTCGGAAGCCGGATTATCAGAGAGAGGGACCTCCGCGAAATGTGCGGATGAGCTGAAAGCCCCTTTATGAAAGCCCGATCGGTACCATTCCCGAGTTGCACGGAGGAAATCAAGTATTCCGTGACGTATCCCGCGTTAGAGGCAAATGAGTGAAAGTTAAGGTGGAACCGTGCATAGCACCCTTATACAACGTACGTTGTATAAGGGTGCATTTTGTTGCGTAGGCCCGTATAAGGAAATTAGCTGCTTCGCAGCATACGGACCGCGCGACGGACAGTGCAGTTGCCTGTCCGATTTATAACCCGCGCGGCCGAGACTTTCGATCATAGGAGGTGTGATATGAAGATCACGTTAAAAGACGGTTCCTTTAAGGAATACGCATCCGCAATGAGCGTTTACGACATTGCAAAAGACATCAGTGAAGGACTTGCAAGAGTTGCATGTGCCGGAGAAGTGAACGGTAAGGTTGTTGACCTTCGTACCGTTATAAGCGAGGATTCATCGCTTAACATCATTACCGAAAGAGACGAAGCCGCTCTTCCCGTTTTAAGGCATACCACGTCACACGTGCTGGCCGAAGCGGTAAAGAGACTGCGTCCCGATGCAAAAGTTACCATCGGACCGAGCGTTGAAGACGGCTTTTATTACGATTTCTTAACGGATCCTTTTTCAAGAGAAGACCTTGATGCGCTTGAAGCAGAGATGAAGAAGATCGTCAAGGAAGGTCACGAGATCACGAGATTTACGCTTTCAAGAGAAGAAGCGGTTAAGTTCATGCAGGAGAAAGGCGAGCCTTTCAAAGTTGAGCTTATCAACGATCTTCCCGAAGGCGCCGAGATTTCTTTTTACGACCAGGGAGGATTCGTGGATCTGTGCGCAGGCCCTCATTTAATGAGCGTTAAGCAGATCAAGGCATTTAAGCTCACGTCCTCATCGATGGCTTACTGGAGAGGCGATTCAAACCGCGACAGACTTCAGCGTATTTACGGTTCCGCATTCTTTAAAAAAGAAGAACTTGAGGAGTACCTCAAAAAACTCGAAGAAGCCAAGATGCGCGATCACAATAAACTGGGCCGAGACATGAAACTGTTCCTTACGGCTGATGTTATCGGTCAGGGACTTCCGCTCTTCACGCCCAAGGGTACGAAGATGATCATGAAGCTCCAGCGCTGGATCGAGGACCTTGAGGATAATGAGTGGGGATATGTGCGTACGCGTACGCCCCTTATGGCAAAATCCGATCTTTACAAGATCTCAGGTCACTGGGATCACTATATGGACGGAATGTTCATCCTTAACAAGGACGAGGGAGAGGGCAAGGAAGTAATGGCGCTCCGTCCCATGACGTGTCCGTTCCAGTACTATGTATATATGAACGAGCAGCATTCATACAGGGATCTTCCTTACAGAATGAGCGAGACGAGTACGCTTTTCAGAAACGAAGATTCGGGTGAGATGCACGGTCTTACGAGAGTAAGGCAGTTCACGATCACGGAAGCTCATATAATCCTTACGCCCGAGCAGGCCGAGGAAGAACTTACGAGATGTGTCGATCTTTGTCATTATGTTATGAAGACGCTCGGTATCGACGGAGACGTTACGTACAGACTTTCCAAGTGGGATCCCAATAACAAGGCAAAATATGAAGGCGATGAGGAGTACTGGAACTCAACGCAACAGTATTTAAGAGATGTCATGAACAAAAACGGCATCAAATTCACGGAAGCCGACGGAGAAGCAGCCTTCTACGGTCCCAAGATCGATATTCAGGCCAAGAATGTTTACGGCAAGGAAGATACGATGGTTACGATCCAGCTTGACTGCTCATCGGCCGAGAAGTTCGGTATGACGTATATCAATGAAAACGGCGAGAAAGTACGTCCCTGGATCATTCACAGAACGAGTATGGGATGTTACGAAAGAACGCTTGCATGGCTCATAGAGCACTATGCCGGCAAGTTTCCTACGTGGATGTGTGCCGAGCAGGTACGTGTTCTTCCTATTTCCGAGAAGTACGCCGATTATGCCGAGAAAGTCCGCAAAGCCCTCAAGGCTGCCAAGGTTGATGCAACGGTCGACAACCGTTCCGAAAAGATCGGTTACAAGATCCGTGAAGCACGTCTTGACAGACTTCCTTACTGGGTTGTAGTCGGTGAGCAGGAAGAAGCCGACAATCTTGTTGCGGTTTCTTCGAGATTTGCAGGCAACGAAGGCCAGATGCCTCTTGATGATTTCATCGCCAAGATCGTAAAAGAGATCGAGACGAAAGAGATCCGCGAAGAGCAGGTCAAAGAAGAAAACAAGTAATAAGCCAAATTGTTCAAGCCCCCGACACAATGCGTTTCTGCGTTAATTCTTTATCACAGTAATGCGTTGACATTCGGGGGCTTTTTGACTATTCTTAAATCAGTAATCTGGTACAGAGATCAAATACTTTTCTTCAAAACACACATGTGCTTTTGCACGGAACGGAGACAATTATGAAAAAGAAATCAGTCCTGATAGCCGCGATACTGTTCGTAGTGATGGTAGCAGCAACGGTGATCGCCCATAAAGCCGGCGTAACCTTTACAGGAACGTTTTGGGCGCTCGTACCGCCGCTTGTTGCGATCGTACTTGCGCTCATTACCAAAGAAGCATATTCATCGCTTTTTGTGGGAGTTGTACTCGGTGCGATAATGGTTGCGGAATGCAATTTCATGGGAACCGTTGACACACTTACGGTAGATGCACTTACCGCTGCGGTTGCGGACAATGCCGGTATACTTTTATTCCTGGTATTTCTGGGGATCGTGGTCGCACTTGTTAATAAGTCAGGCGCATCACGTGCTTTCGGTAAATGGGCACAGACTCATATCAAAACAAAGACCGGAGCCTTGCTTGCAACATTCGCACTCGGTGTACTGATCTTTATAGATGACTATTTCAACTGCTTAACGGTTGGTTCCGTTATGGCACCCGTTACGGATTCCAAAAAGATATCCCGTGTAAAGCTTGCATACATCATCGACGCCACAGCGGCTCCCGTATGTATGATCGCTCCCGTATCTTCATGGGCGGCAGCAGTATCGGGCTGTGTTGAAAGCGAAAGCTATTCGGGAATCGAACTTTTCATCCGTGCGATACCTTATAACTTTTATTCGATACTTACACTTGTATTCGTGATCACGATCGCTATCCTTGGATATGATTACGGCAAAATGGCCGACTTTGAGATCAAAGCCAATGTCGATGACGACCTCGGAATACTCGATGTTGCACTTAACGATGAAAAGCAGGAAATGAAGTTAAAAGACGAAGGTCCAGCAGAAGAGCCCAAGGGTAAACTTTACGATCTTATCATTCCCATTATACTGCTGATAGCTTTCTGTGTATGGGGACTTCTTAAGAACGGTTATGATTCTCTCGGCGGTTCGGGTTCGATCATCGATGCATTCTCGGAGACCGATGCTTATGTAGGTCTTCCCTGGGGAAGTATTCTGGCACTGGTACTCATAATCCTTTATCTTGTGATCCGCAAGGTAGTTTCGTTTGAAGACGCAATGGAATGTATTCCCAAGGGATTTGTTGCAATGGTACCCGCCATCACGATCCTTACTCTTGCAACATCTTTAAAGAACATGACAAATACTCTTGACGCATCTACGTTCGTTGAAAATGCCATGGCACAAGCTACCGGACTTCAGTGGGCACTGCCCGCAATAGTATTTGCAGTGGCATGTCTGATCGCATTCGCCACCGGTACTTCGTGGGGTACATTCGGTATTCTTATCCCCATCGTATCCGCTATATTCCCTGAGACTTCGGGACTGTTCTTTGTAGGAATTTCCGCATGTCTTGCCGGTGCTGTATGCGGTGACCATTGTTCACCCATTTCCGATACGACGATCATGTCCTCGGCCGGTGCACATTGTAACCATTTGGACCACGTATCGACTCAGCTTCCTTATGCGATCTCTGTAGCGGCGATCTCGTTTGTGACTTATCTGCTGGCAGGACTTTTCAATCTTGGCGGATTCACATGGCTTTCGATCCCGATCGGTATTGCACTTACCATCGTATTCCTGGTAGTCATGAAGAACATCGTTTCCAACAGGACACTTCCGAAAGCATAAGAAGTTTACTTTTGGCGCAATAAAGTGTATTATCAAGTGGCAGGCTTTGACCTGCCACTTTTTTAAAACCCTCTGTGATGCGTGCTCGCGTCACAGAATCGGAGAATACGGGAGACAGCCATGAAAGTTGCAACCAACCGCCTCGACAGAGGATTTTTTAAATATCAGGATGAGTTTGAACAAAAAGCGCTTGAAGTACTTCGTTCGGGCTGGTACATACTCGGTAATGAAGTTAAGGCTTTTGAACAGGAATTTGCCGAATATACGGGTACAAAGTACTGTGTAGGTCTTGCATCCGGACTTGACGCTCTTTCTCTCGGCGTACGGGCACTCGGGATCGGCAAGGGTGACGAAGTGCTGGTACAGGGAAACACCTATATCGCCAGTGTCATGGGGATCACCATGAACGGAGCGACTCCTATATTTATTGAACCCGACGAATACCATTCGATCGATGCATCCAAACTTGAAGCTGCCATCACCGATAAAACAAAGGCCATAATGGTTGTACATCTCTACGGCGAGCCGGCCGATATGGATACCGTATGTGCGGTTTGCAAAAAGCACGGTCTTAAACTTATTGAGGATTGTGCCCAGAGCCACGGAGCATGCTATAAAGGAAAAATGACGGGATCTTTCGGCGACGTCGGATGCTTTTCTTTTTACCCTTCTAAAAACGTGGGTGCATTCGGCGATGCAGGTGCGCTCGTAACGGATGACGAAGAGATAGCAAGAAAGATAAGGATGCTTAGAAACTACGGAAGCGAAGTAAGATATTACTTCAAGGAAGTAGGCATCAATTCAAGGCTTGATGAGCTTCAGGCAGGCCTTTTACGGGTACGCTTAAGTCATATAGACGAGCTTACAAAAGAACGCGAAGCGATCGCGGCAGAATACAAAAAGCGTCTTAAAAATCCCTTATTTACGCTTCCGCCGGAACGTGAAAACGCAAACTGCGTATGGCATCAGTTCGTTATAAGATGCAAAGACAGACAGCGGCTTATAGATTATTTGAACGCCCATGAGATCTCGACCATAATTCATTATCCGATACCGCCTCATCTTTCGGAGTGCTATGAGTGTCTCGGTCACAAAAAGGGTGATTTTCCGATCACCGAGCAGTTTGCCGATGAGGTACTGTCTATCCCGATGTTCAACGGGCTGACACGTGAAGAGCAGGATTATGTTATTGATGTGCTGAACGCGTTTAAGTGAGTGAGGTTTTTATGAGCAAGATTTCCATTGTGGTTCCCGTATATTACAATTCCGACACTCTCGAAATGTTGTATGCGGATATGAAAGAAAAGATACTTCCTGTTATCGGCGATTATGAGATCGTGTTTGTGGATGACGGTTCCGGCGATAATTCATGGGAGATCATGAATAACATAAAAGCGCAGGATGAAAATGTGGTATGCGTGAAGCTGTCAAGAAATTTCGGCGAGCATGCCGCTCTTTTGGCGGGGCTTTCCGTATGTACCGGTGATTGCGCGGTTACCAAACAGGCCGATCTTCAGGAAGATTCATCCATAATACTTGATATGTACGAAAGCTGGAAGAAGGGCAACAAAGTCGTGCTTGCGGTCCGTTCCGACAGAGACGAGAGCAAGATCAAGATATTCTTTGCCAACATGTACTATGCGATCGTGCGTAATACCATTACCCGCAATATGCCTAAGGGCGGATGCGACTGCTACCTTATCGACAGACAGGTGATAGAGGTATTGCAGCTTCTTGATGAAAAGAACTCGTCGCTCACCCTCCAGGTACTCTGGGCGGGCTTTAAGACCGACAAGATCTACTTCCACCGTAAGAACCGTGAAGTCGGTAAGTCACGCTGGACGCTTTCCAAAAAAATAAAGCTCGTGTTCGACTCAATGATGAGTTTTTCTTTCTTTCCCATCAAATGCATGATATGGGCCGGCGTGATATTTGATATTCTGGCGCTTGCCCTTCTTATCGAAGTTATCGTTGAAAAATTTACGGTCGGTACTCCGATCGCAGGATGGTCGTCACTTATGTGTGTTGTACTGATCTCATCGGGCCTTATCCTTACATCTTTAGGAGTTCTGGGCGAATATCTGTGGAGAACGCTTGATGCGTCCCGTACCCGTCCGCCGTTTATCATCGATGAGATAAAGAAGAACGATAAGGAATAAGAACGGGCAAATTTCATCGGAGATTAAAAATGGCGACGGATCGCAGATTTCTGCTGCCTGAAGTAAGGGAAGGATTTATGGTCCCTACCGAGGTCAAACAGGCCTGGGCGGCTGAACTTGAGGTGCTTAAAGAAGTTGATAAAGTATGTGCAGAGTATGATATCCCATATTATGCGGAATGGGGTACTTTGCTTGGTGCGGTTCGCCATGGCGGTTTTATACCGTGGGACGACGATCTTGATATATCGATGGCCCGTCCCGATTACGAAAGATTTTTAAAGATAGCGCCTTCCAAATTGCCGGAGGGCTTCAGCGTATACAATTATCGAAATCATGAGGGATTCAGACAGTTTAACGCGCGTGTGACTTCTGCAGGGCGCATAAACTTCGATCCCGCATATCTTGAACATTTCGCCAATTTCCCCTATATGAGCGGCCTTGACATCTTTGTGCTCGATTACGTTTGCAAGGATGAATCAAGGGAAAAAGAACGCATCCGGGAAGCCGAGTTTGTGCTTTCTTTTGCAGACTGCCTTTTTACGGGCACTCTTTCAAACGCCGAGAAAGATATGCATTTTAAGACGGTTCGGGATAAGTATGGCATAACGATCCCGAAGGGTTCTTCAGATTGGGAAGTACAAAGGATACTGCTTGAACTTACCGAAAAGATATTATCAAGGTTTTCGCGGCAAGAGGCGGCGGGAATGGTACAGATGGTACCTGTAGGAATGAAATGTCCGGGAAGGTATTTTGCCGTAGGGGATTACGAAAATGTGATCAGAAGGCCGTTTGAAGATACCACCGTTCCCGTGCCCGTAAAATATGATGAACTTTTAAGGCTTCATTACGGTAATTATCTTGTTCCCGTGGGTGATTCGGGAGGACATGATTATCCGTATTTTGAAGCCCAGAAAGCGGAACTTGTGAGTTTGGCCGGAAAAGATATTTTTGCCTACACCGTTGACCGATCGGAACTTACAAAACTTAAACCCGACAGATCGGCATCGTTTAAGACACTCTGCACAGAAAGCCTTGACGGTATGGGTGAACTTTTTGAAGAAATAAGGCGGGGAAAGCCCAACGCGGCCGCCGAACTTCAGCAGTTGGCCATCGATCTCGGAACTTTGATAGAAAATATGCTCGGAGAGGGGACAAAGAGCGTATCCGCGCTTGAACGTTTCTGCGAAGTTCTTTACGAATACAGCGAAAGTGATGCCTTAACAACCGGTGAGCGCGCAGAAAACGGTCAGGTATCCGGGAATGCGGATCCGGAGGTTATCGGTTCGGTTCTTAATGAAATAACGGAAACTGTAAACCGTGAGATACTTTCTCGGAAATTTGTTCTTTTTACATGCGTGCACGAAAGTGATTTTGAACATTACGATAATTGCTACGAGGACGCCGTAAACGATCCCGACACTGTTGTGTTTGTAATGATGCTTCCGTGGGGATTAAAACGGTATGACAATACACTTTTTGATATAAGGACCGAAAATATACCCGAATGTGTCAAAAACAAGATGGCTTCAGGTTCGGCCGAATCTGAGGATGATCCAAAGCGCGTAAGAGTGCTTGATGCAGAGAGTATCGACTTGTGTCTTCTTGGGCCTGAAACAATATATATACAGGATCCGTATGACGAGCGCAATCCCGTGTTTGGCGTGAACCCGGCATTTTACGGCAAAGCATTGAGAGAATATACCGATGAGCTTATATATGTCGTTCCTTATGTGACCGATGATTTTGGGCATGACAGCGTAAGGGCATATAAAAACCTTAAGTATTACGGACTTGTTCCGGGCGTTGTTTACAGCGACAAAACCATCGTTCCTTCGCCTGTAATCAGGGAAAGATATATTGAAAAACTCACGGAATTTATGGGTGAAGACACTAAGGCACTGTGGGAACAAAGGATAGTTGCAAGAGAACTTAAGGACACGCCCTCGCATGAAGGTCCTAAGCGCCTTCTCATATGGTTCGATCCCGCTACGATACTTGCATACGGAGAAAAGGCATTTGATAAGATAAAGCGGGTGATCGGAGTTCTGGCCGGAACGGACGGAACACGATCGGGAGGAGAAGGATCTGACAGCGAACGATCGGGCAGCCCGCTTGAGATCGTATGGTATATACCCGATGAAATGGGGGATGTACTCTCCGAACGGGACTTTG
>Ga0310691_10001422_pt1 | contig 36487 bp, 53 predicted proteins | sample 176DNAGHGlowgp2_FD_203887 | JGI IMG/M metagenome (GOLD analysis project Ga0310691, IMG submission 203887) | Sheep rumen microbial communities from Palmerston North, Manawatu-Wanganui, New Zealand - 1766 DNA GHGlow gp2 (v2) (version 2) | ecosystem: Host-associated > Mammals > Digestive system >... | reverse complement strand
GCCTTTTCCAAATAGACGCGGTTTTTGGGGAAAGGGGGTCCTGGGGCAAAGAAAGGGGGCGAATGTGTGGACCGTTTGGGATGGATTAACATCATCAGGATCAACTGCGAACAGGCGGGCACGTATCGCCCGTGGTTTGACAATGTGATCTCCACGCTGGCCTCCATACTGGAGCGCCGGGACGATGCCGAAGATCTGTTTGTGCTCAATGGGTCAAAGGTGCTGGTGGAACATACCAACAAAGCCGGAGCCACGAACACGGTGCAAAATCCGATCCTGCGTCTGATCAACGACCTCAACCGGGACGCGCTGGCCTACTGGCGCGACCTGGGCCTGACACCGGCGGGCCTGAAGCGCATCGATGAGAAGGCCATGAAGCAGAAAAAGATATCCGCAATGGAGAAGGCGCTGAGCGGATTTGGCTAAGCGGGCGAAGCGATTCAAAAAGGTCGCCGTGACCTACGCCCGCGCAGTCGTGGCCGGTGAGATCATCGCGGGCGCCGAGGTCGTGGCCGCGGCCCGGCGATTCCTGGAGGACCTGGAGCGCCAGGACCTGACCCTGCGCACGAAGGACGCGGACTTTGTGTGCAACATCGTGGAGCGGATCATGGTCCACAAGCAGGGTCAGGCCCTGGACGGCACGCCATTGACAAATACACCGTTTATACTCCTACCCTGGCAGGTGTTTTGCATCTACAACCTGCTGGGGTTTTACTATAAGGGACGCCGGGAGCGTCGGTATAAAGAGGCGTTTATCTACATCCCACGCAAAAACGGCAAGACACTGTTCGCGGCGGCACTGGCCTTTGGGATCGGACTGCTGGAGCGGCGAAGCGGCGCGAAGATCTACATCGTGGCCGCATCCCTCAAACAGGCCTGCGAGAGCTTCGAGGACATCCTGTACACCCTGCGCTACCGGGGGATGGTGGACGAATGGCGGGTGCGCAACAACAACGCCGAGCACAGTCTGCACTATGACTTCTTCGACGAGTACGGCGCGCCGTGCGGCTTCATCCACATCGAGGCGCTGGCCTCCAACCCGGACGCTCAGGATTCCTTCAACGCGCCCTTTACCATAGCCGACGAAATCCAGGCGATGAAGCGCGCGTCTCAGTACAACCGCTTCAAGGAGGCGGGCAAGGCCTACACCAACAAGCTGATGATCGGCATCACCACCGCGGGCGACAACATCAACAGCTTTTGCTATCGCCGTTTGCAGTATGGCATAAAGGTGGTCAACGGCGAGGTCAAGGACGACAGCCTTTTCGTATTCATCGCCCGGGCAGACCAGGACGAGAAGAGTAATGTGGATTACACCGACCCGGTGCAGCACCGCAAGGCAAACCCATCCTTCGGCGTCACCATCCGCCCGGCGGACATGATGCAGGAGGCGCTTCAGGCCCAGAACGACCCGCAGCAGCGCAAGGACTTCCTGAGCCGATCGCTGAACGTCTACACCACGGCGATGAACGCCTATTTCGACATTACGGAGTTCAAGCGCTCGGACGCGGCGCACAGCTGGACGCTGGAGGAGCTGGCAAAGCTGCCCATCGACTGGTATGGCGGCGCGGACCTTTCCCGCGTGCACGATCTGACCGCGGCGGCGCTGTATGGCCAGTACAACGGCGTGGACATCTGCATCACGCACGCCTTCTTCCCGCTGCCGGAGGCGGCGCGCAAGGCCGATGAGGACGGGATTCCGCTCTTCGGCTGGAAGGATGACGGCTGGCTGACCATGTGCAACGCGCCGACCGTCAACTATGGCGATATCGTGCAGTGGTTTGTAGGCATGCGCGCCCAGGGATTCAGGATCAAGGCCGTAGGCCATGACCGGAAGTTCGCCGGCGAGGAGTACATCCCGCTGATGCAGCGCGCCGGGTTCACCATCGTGGACCAGCCGCAGCTGTACATCCTGAAATCCAAGGGATTTCGCCACATCGAAAAGGCCGCCAAGGACGGCAATCTGTACTACCTCCACTCGGAGGCCTACGAGTATTGCGTGGCCAACGTCAAGGCCATCGAAAAGGCAGACGATTTAATCCAATACGACAAGACACAGCCGGAGCATCGAATTGACCTGTTCGACGCTTCGGTTTTTGCGTGCATCCGAATGCTGGAGGAGACCCAGAAGAAGAAAAAACAGTGGACATGGTGAGGTGATGAAAATTGAGCAAGCGCAAGAAGACCAGGATTCGGGCAGACAACCCGGCCCAGACGCCCAGGCCGTCGGTGGCGATATGGCTGTCGGACAGCGATTTGTGCGCGCCTGGCTACACCCGCCTGTCCGATAATCCCGAAATACAGACCGCGTGCCTGCGCATCGCGGAGCTGATCGGCAGCATGACCATCTACCTGATGAGCAACACGGACGACGGCGACATCCGCATCGTCAATGAGCTTTCCCGGATGATCGACATCACGCCCAACGGCAACATGACGCGGTCGCAGTGGATGACGGCCATCGTCATGAACCTGCTGCTGTACGGCAAGGGCAACTCCATCGTGATCCCGCACACCTACGGCGGCATCCTCAAAAGCCTGGAGCCCATAGCCGCCAGCCGGGTGCAGTTCATGCCCGTTGGGAGCAGCTATCGGGAATACCGGGTGTTGATCGACGGACAGGCGCGGAACCCGGATGATCTCATCCACATCACCCATAACCCCAACCCGCTATACCTGTGGCAGGGTCAGGGCGTGACGGTGACCTTGAAGGACATCGCCAACAACCTGAAACAGGCCCAGAAGACGGAAAACGCCTACATGTCCACGGAGTGGAAGCCATCGGTGATCATCAGGGCGGCGTCCAATGACAACCTGTTCAGCGATCCCCAGCAGCGATCCAACTTTTTGGACAAGTACATCAAGACCGCGCGGGCAGGTGAACCGTGGCTGATCCCGCTGGACCAGATGGAAGTCCAGCAGATCAAACCGCTGACACTCGCGGATCTGGCCATCAAGGACACCGTGGAGCTGGACAAAAAGACCGTCGCCGCCGTGGTGGGCGCGCCGGCGTTCCTGCTGGGTGTGGGAAGTTTCAATCGCGAGGAGTGGAACAGCTTTATCCAGACGCGGATCAAGATAATCGCGCAGAACATTGCCCAGGAATTGACCCGGGTTCTGATCACATCGCCGAAGTGGTATCTCCAGTTTAACTACTGGAGCCTCATAGACTACGACCTGAAATCCGTTTCCGACGTGCTGCTGGCCGGTTCGGATCGTGGATACGTCAACGGCGATACGTGGCGCGACCGGATGCACCTGCCGCCCGCAGGGCTTACGGAATACCGCGTGCTGGAAAATTACATCCCGCAAGAGATGGCCGGACAGCAGAAGAAGCTGGTGGGCAACACATGACGCCGAAGCTCACCTGCCCGCATGCCCGCTACATCAGCGGGATGCGGATATTCTGCGACGCGGAGAATGACCTGTGCGGCAACGTATACTTCAAGACATGCAAAGGCTGGTGGACGCTGACGCCCAGCGCCGACCGCTGCCCGCTGAGGAGGAGGCAAAATGGAAAAGCAGATGGAACGGCAGAACCGCCAGCTTCGGGCGGCAATCACTGATTTTACCACACGGGAGGACGGCGATTCCCCGATCATCGAGGGCTATTTCGCCGTTTTTAACAGCGACTATGTGATCGACGCGGGCATGAGCGAGAGCATCGCGCCCGGGGCCTTCACGGGTTCGCTGAATGGAGATGTCAGAGCGCTGACCAACCACGACTCCACGCTTGTACTCGGTCGCACCACCGCGGCGACTGTCACCCTTCGACAGGATGAAATCGGCCTGTGGGCACGCATCGCCATCAATCCGAAAGATGGCGACGCGATGAACACCTGGGCACGGGTTCAGCGGAGGGATGTCACGCAGTGCTCGATCGGGTTCAGAATCATCCGAGAGGAAACCGAGTTCCGGGAGGATGGTTCCGTGCACTGGACGATCTACGAGGTCGAGCTCTATGAAATCTCCGTTTGCACCTTCCCGGCCTATGAGGCCACCAACATCTCCGCGCGAACGGCCCAGCGGGACGCCATGGAAGCCCGCCGCCTAAAGGCGTGGAAGAACGACATGAAAGAGAGGATCAAGCATGGCACTTAAAGCGCTGCTGATGAAGAAGCAGATCGACCAGAAGCGCAAGCAGCTGAACGGGCTGCTGGAGAAGCGCACCGCCCATGAGGCAAAGGAGGCCGAGCTGGCCAAGGCCATCGAGGAAGTCGAGACCGAGGAACAGCGCACCGCGGTGGAGGGCATGGTCGCCGAGTTCGAGACCGAACGCGACGAAAACGAGCAGGCCATCGACAATCTCCAGCGTGAGATCGAGGGCCTGGAAAATGACCTTGCCGCCGAGGAGCAGAAGCAGAACACTGACCCGCCCGCCGGGACGCAGACGCCCGCGGGTGAAAACGAGAAGAGGGAGGATAAAACCGACATGAACCACACTGACAAGAAGCACATGGACACCCGTGCGCTGGTGTTCCGCGGCATGACCTATGCCGACCAGCAGGCGCTTGTGGAGCGAGAGGAAGTCAAGGAATTCCTGGAGACCATCAAGGACCAGATTCGCGCCAGCCGCCAGACCAAGCAGACCCGCGCCATCGCCAACATCGGCCTGACCGTTCCCGAGGTGCTGCTGGGCATCCTGCGTGAGAACGTGCTGCGCTACTCCAAGCTGTACAGGCACGTCACCGTCAGCCGCGTCAACGGCGAGGCCCGTATCCTGATTTCCGGCGGCATCCCCGAGGCCGTATGGACGGAATGCTGCGCCAATCTGAACGAGCTGAGCATGTCCTTCTTTGAGGACGCCTTCGGCTGCTGGAAGCTGGGTGGCTATTTCACCGTGTGCAATGCCAACATAGAGGACAGCGACATCGACCTGACCGCCGAGATCCTGTCCACGCTGGGCCAGTCCATCGGCTACACCGATGACAAAACCATCATCTACGGCAAGGGCAACAACATGCCCATGGGCATCGTGACTCGCCTGGCCCAGCAGAGCCAGCCCGCGGATTATTCGCCTACCGCGCGTCCCTGGGTTGACCTGCATACCTCCAACATCGTCACCATCGCCAACACATACACCGGTCTCGCGCTGTTCCAGCAGATCGCGCTGGCGGCCGGCGCGGCGAAGGGCGCCTATGCCCGCGGCGAAAAGGTTTGGCTGATGAACGAAAAGACCTATACCGCCCTGATCGCTGAGGCGATGAACATCGACGCCACCGGCGCGATCACCTCAAGCGTCAACGGCACCATGCCGGTGTTAGGCGGTATCATCGAGGTGCTGCCGGAATCCATCATCCCGGACAACAACATCATCATGGGCTACTTCGAGCTCTACCGCATGATCGAGCGCGCGGGTGAGCGCTTCGCCAGCTCCGAGCACTACCTGTTCCTGGCGGACCAGACCGTCTTCAAGGGCACGGTACGCTGGGACGGCAAGCCCATCATCGCCGAGGCGTTTGTGCTCATCGGCATTAAGGGCACCGAGCCCACCACCAGCGTGACCTTTGCGGGCGACAAAGCCAACACGCCGACGGCCGTGTGGCTGCCTGCCACCGCCACCGTAAAGGTCGGTGATACCGTGACCCTGGCGCCGGTACTGACGCCCTACGGTGTGCAGACCACTTACACCTGGGACAGCGCTACCGTAGCCAAGGCGACCGTCAGCAATGCGGGCGTTGTGACCGGCGTGGCCGCGGGCACCAGCGTGATCACCGTGACCACGGCCAAAGGCCTGACCGCACAGTGCACCGTGACCGTCACGGCGGCCTAATCCACTTCGGAGGTGATGTAGATGGATACCACAGACAATCGGGCCAAGCTTCCGCTGCTGGCCATGCTCAAAACCGATCTGGGCATCATGTCCTCCACGGCGTATGATGAGCGGCTGATCCAGTACATCACCTCCGCCATGGCCTACATCGTGAAGGAGGGCGCGCAGACGCTCAACATCACGACGCCAGAGGACGCCCAACTGGTGGTGATGTATGCCGCGTGGATGTGGCGCCGGCGCGACTCCATGGAGGGCATGCCGATGATGCTGCGCATCGCCCTGAACAACCGTGTGTTCGGAGAGAAGGCGGAGAGCGGCAATGACTGACACCACGATCAAACTGATCGGCCATAAGCGCGCCCAGGATCAGGACGGCGTATGGCGCGATGGGAAGGAATACTCCAGGCAGATCTTCGCCCGGGTGGAAAGCGTGAGCCGCGCCGAGTTCTTCGACGCCGGACAGCGCGGCCTGAATCCGGAGTACAAGTTTACTGTGTTCCACGCCGAATACAGGGGAGAGGACGAATGCGAATACGCCGGGGCGCGCTACGCCATCTACCGCACCTTCCGCGTGCCGCAGACCGACGATCTGGAGATCTACGTGGAGAAAAAGGCAGGTGTGAACGGTGGGCAAAGTCACTGCGCTGGATAAGCTGAACAGCACCATAGCCAATATGCTCAACGAATACGCCACCGAGGTGCAGCACGACGTCGATCAGGTGGCCACAGAGATGGGCAAGGCGGGTGCGGCGGCGGTGCGCAGAAAGAGCCGCGAGACCTTCCCGGTCAAAAAGGGCAGGAAGATCACGGGGAAATATGCGAAGGGCTGGACATACCAGGTCAAAAAGACCAGGCTGAGCGCTGAGGTGACCATCTTCAACAACCACCCGGCGCTCACGCATCTGCTGGAGCACGGCCACGTCACCCGCAATGGCACCGGGCGGACCTATCCGCGGACGCCGGCGCATGTGCACATCGAACCTGTAGCCGAGGAGATCGCAAGGACATTTCCGGAGGAGGTGCTGAAAAAGCTATGACCACCCAGGAAGTCGCCGCCATGATCGCGTCGGTGGGCATCCCCAACGCCTACGATCACTTCGACAGCCCACAGAAGCCGCCGTTCATCTGTTTTCTGTACTCGGGCAACAACCCCTTCACGGCGGACGACCGCAACTATGTGCAGATCGAGACGCTGTCCATCGAGCTCTACGCGGACAACAAGGATTTTGTGCACGAAAGGGCCATCGAGGACGTGCTGAACGCCAACGACCTGCCCTTCGACAAGGATTGCACATACCTCAACGATGAGAGGATATACATGACGACATACACAACGGAGGTGTTGATCAATGGCTCTTGGAACCAATGAAAACAAAGTCAAATTCGGCCTGAAGCGCGTGGCGTTCGCCATCGCCACCATCGCCGAGGACGGCAGCGCCACCTATGGCGACGTCGTGACCTTCCCCGGCGCGCGCAACCTGGCCATGGAGCCCCAGGGTTCCGGCGAGCCCTGGTATGCCGATGACGGCGTATACTACTTCAACTCCGCCCCGGGCACCCGCCAGGGCGATCTTGAGATGGCCCGCGTCATCGACGCCTTCAAAAAGCAGGTGCTGGGCTATATCGAGGACCAGAAGGGCCTGCTGCTGGAGGACATGAACCCCGCAGAGGTTCACTTCGCGCTGCTTTTCGAGACCATGAACGACAAGAAGCGCCGGCGCTACGTGATGTACAACTGCGTGGCCACCGCGCCCACCGTCGGCAGCGCCACCACCGAGGGCAGCAAGGAGCCCCAGACCGAGACCTCCACGATCACGTCCATGGGCATCTACGTGGCGGGCTTCGATAAGTGGTTCGACCACGCCGAGACCACCCCGGAAACCGACGCGACGGCCTTCACAAACTGGTTTACCGCCGTGCAGCTGCCCACCGCGCCCGCGCAGACGTCCTCGCAGACGCCCGCGCAGACGCCCGGGCAGGGAGGTTAATCCATGGCAAGCAAAAAGATACAGATCGGCAGCCGCGAGGTGGAGATGCTGGCGGTGTCAAGCTGCAATTATTTCTACCGCCGCATCTTTGATGAGGATCCCTTTGAGATCCAGGCCCAGGCATCCTCCAGCGAAAGCGGCGCGGCCCTGGGCATCACCTTTGCCATGCAGATGGGCTTCATCATGAAGTCCATGGCCGAGGCCCACGGCGACCGCAGCGTGATGAACCAGCTGAGCATCGACGACTATCTGGACTGGATCGACCTGTTCGACACCTACGATTTCGCCGAGCCCTCCGCGGCCATCATCGAGCTGTACGCCAAGCAGAACAAGCAGCATTCCAGCGAAAAAAAAGAGGACGCCGCACAGAGCGGCAGCTGAACGTCTCAGTTTTTATGCTGAGAGCCATCCAGGTCGGGCTCACACTGTCCGACCTGGATTTTTTAGAGACCGGAGAGGTCATTGACATACTGATCGAGCGCGGCAACGACGAATTTGATTATGCGCTGTTGCCGGATGAAGACGAAAGCCCGTTTGGATAAGGTGGTGAGATAGTGGCAAGCAAGAGGATTCAGGGCATCACGATTAAGATCGGCGCGGAAACCGGCCCGCTCATTACCGCATTGAAAAATGTAGACAAACAGCTGAGCGTTACCCAGGGCAACCTGAAGGACATCGACAAGCTGCTGAAATTCAACCCGGGCAACACCGAGCTGCTGACCCAGAAGCAGAAAAACCTTCAGACATCGATCAAATCCACACAGGACCGGCTGAAAGAGCTGAAGTCGGTCCAGAAAGACTCCTTAACGCCTGAGCAGTACGACGCCCTCCAGCGGGAGATCATTGAGACCGAAACCAAGCTGAAGGACCTCAAAAAGGAGTATAAGGACTTCGGGTCCGTCGCCAAGCAGCAGATCAAAGCCGTGGCGGAGAAGATGCAGGAGGTCGGAAAGAAGATTTCCGCGGCAGGTGACCAGCTGACGCAAAAAGTCACCATGCCGCTGGTTGCTGTCGGCACGGCAGGCGTGGCGAGCTTTGCAGAAGTCGACAAGACTATGCAGCTCACCAACAAAACGATGGGCAACACCGAGGAACAAACACAGCTGTTGAACAAGGCCATGAAGGACGCGGCGGCCAACTCCACCTTCGGGATGAAGGACGCCGCCACCGCCACGCTGAACTTCGCCCGCGCCGGTCTGGATGCTGAGCAGGCCGCCGCCGCGCTCGCACCCGCCATGAATCTTGCAGCTGGCGAGGGCGGCAACCTGGATACCGTGTCCGGCGGCCTGGTCGCCACCATCAACGGCTTTCACGGCAGCTTCGAGGACGCCGGTTACTATGCCGATGTGTTCGCGGCGGCCTGCAATAAATCCGCACTGGACGTGGACAGTCTGTCGCACGCCATGTCCGTCGCAGCACCGATCTTTTCTGCTGCTGGATATAACGTGAAAGACGCGGCCCTTTACATGGGCGTGATGGCGGACAACGGTATCGAGGCGGATAAGGCGGCCAACTCCCTGAAAACCGGCCTTGCGCGCCTGGTCTCTCCGGCCAAGGATGGCGCGGAGAAAATGGAAGCGCTGGGCATCTCCGTCACCAATGCGGACGGATCCATGAAGGATTCCATCACGGTCCAGCGAGAGCTGCATGACGCTTTCTCGAAGCTGTCAGAGTCCGAACAGATCGCCGCCGCGTCCGCCATCTTCGGCAAGAACCAGATGGCTCCGTGGCTGGCGCTGATCAACACCGCGCCGGAGGACGTGGGCGAACTGGACGCGGCTCTCGCAAACTGCGCCGGCACCACAGAAGAGATGGCCGAGGCCATGATGAGCGGGTTCGGCGGCTCAATCGAGAAGCTGAAAAGCTCTATTGACGTGCTGGTCACCTCCATCGGTGAGGCGCTGGCTCCGCACCTCCAAACCGTCATCACATTTATTCAGGGGCTCGTGGACAAGTTCAACGCCCTGACCCCGGCGCAGCAGGAGACCATCGTCAAGATCGGCGCGATCGTCGCGGCCATCGGCCCGGTGCTGGCCATCGGCGGGCGACTGATCACCGGCATCGGCAGCGTGATCTCCCTGCTAACCGGCCCCGTTGGTATCGTCGTTGCCATCGGTGCGGTGGTGGCTGCCATCGTCACGCACTGGGATGAGATCAAAGCATGGGCAGAGAACGCCGGGAAGGCTATCTCAGAGTGGTTCGAGGAACGCAAAAACGCGCTGACGGAGTGGTTCACCAATGCAAAGGCCACTGTGGACGAAAAGCTATCGGCCATCACCACCGGCTTCAAGACCGCCATCGACAACGCGAAGACGTGGTTTGAGGGCCTGGGAACCAACCTGAAGGCCGCCTGGAACGCCTATTTCCAGCCGGTGGTGGACTGGATCAACCAGAAGTTCACCGGCGCGGTGCAGGCTATCCAGCCAGCCTTGCAGGGCATCATCGACTTTATCACCAACGTCTTCTCCGGCAACTGGTCCGCGGCGTGGGGCAACATCGTCAGCGGCTTCGGCTCGATATTTGCCACGATGAGCAATTACATGAAAGCGCCCATAAACGCCGTGATCGACGCCATCAACTGGATGATCGACAAGGTGGAGGGCGCGATCAACAAGGTCGTGCGGGGCATCAACAACCATCTGCGCATCGACGTGGACTTCGGCAAAATGCCGGACTTTCTGGGCGGCGGTTCCCTGGGCGGCATCCACTGGGGCGCGAACCTTCAGGAGGTCAGCTGGGGCCGCATCGACAAGCTGCTGGCCAACGGCGGCATCCTGCAGGAGGGCCAGCGGGCCATCGTCGGCGAGCACGCGCCGGAATACGTGCGCGTGGTCAACGGCCAGGCCATCGTAACGCCCATGACCAGCCAGCCCGCGCGGCTGGGCGGCAATCAGACCTTCAATTTCACCATCAACACCCAGCCGGGCCAGTCCGCCGAGCAGATCGCCGCGGCGGTGAAGCGCGTGTTCATCCGGGAGATGCAGGAAAGGAGCGCGGCCTATGCGTAACTACCTCATGATAAACGGCGTGAGCAGCGCCGACTTCGGGGTCTACATCAGCGGCCCGGGCACCTTCTCCGCCCCGGCCCGGGAGGTGCAAATGCTGCAAATCCCCGGCCGCAACGGCGATCTGATCGTCAAAGCCGACCGGCTGCAAAACTATGAGCTGGTCTATCCGGCCTTCATCTGCCGGAATTTCGACAGCAACATCGCCGCGCTGCGCAATTATCTGCTCTCACAGCCCTCATATCTCCGGCTGGAGGACAGCTACCACCCGGATGAGTACCGCATGGCCATGTACACCGGCCCATTTGACCCGGAGGTGACGCAGCGCCTCCGGGCCGCGAAGTTCGAACTGAGCTTCAACGTGAAGCCCCAGAGGTTTTTGAAGTCCGGGGAGGAGTATGTCGCCTTCACCGGCACTTCTCCCATTTTGGAGAACCCGACGCTGTTTGACGCGAAGCCGAAGCTGCGCCTGCGGGGCAATGGCACCTTCAGGATCAACACGCTCAACTACTACACCGTGCAAAACAACGAGAACGAGACGATCACCATCGACTGCGAGCTCATGGAGTGCTATACCGGCGCGACGGCCCGCAACGCCGATGTGCTCTATACCGGCACGGACACACCGGTTTTGAATCCGGGCCAGAACAGACTGAACTTCACGGGTTTTGACGACATCCAACTAATGCCGAGGTGGTGGACCGTATGATTCCGATTCTGTACGAGCGCGGCGAGACCGAATTCAGATCCAACGGCCTGGGCCGCCTGCCGGATTGCGGCATGTGCCAGGTCACCGAGGAGCGCAACGGCATATTCGAGGTCCAGTTCACCTATCCGGTCACCGGCCACAACTACGCCAACATACAGGAGGGCCGCATCATATTTGTGACCCACGATGAAAGCGGCGTTGCCCAGCCCTTCGACATCTACGCGCGCTCCGAGCCCATCGACGGCGTGGTGACCTTCTACGCCCATCACATCTCCTATCGACTGAGCCGGGTGATCCTGAAGCCTTTCACCGCCACCACATGCGCGGCGGCGCTGGCTGCCATGGAGCAGCAGACCTATAATGCGAACCCCTTCACATTCTGGACCGACAAGACCACCAGCGGCAGCTTTGCCGTTACCGCGCCGGCGCCCGTCCGGGAAACCCTGGGCGGCAAGGCGGGCAGCATACTGGACGCCTTCGGGAAGGGCGACTATGAGTGGGACGGCTTCACGGTGAAGCTGTGGCTCAATCGCGGCAGGGAAACCGGCGTCACCATCCGCTACGGCGTCAACATGACCGACTATTCCCGGGATCTGAATTACTGGGAATCCTACAGCGGCGCGGTGCCATTCTGGGCCGATCCGGAGACCGGAGAGCTGGTGACCCCGGGCGTGGTATACGCAGAGGGCTATGATGCCAGCAACGCGGAGATCATCGCCATGGACCTGTCGGAGAATTGGGACACCAAGCCCACCGAGGCCCAGGTGCGGGCCAAGGCGGAGCAGCGCATGCGGAACAACCAATCATGGCTGCCCACCGACAACATCAAAATCAGCTTTGCCCAGATGTGGCAGACCGACGAATATTCCGCCGTGGCCCCGCTCCAGCGCGTGCGGCTGTGCGACAAGGTCAACGTCATCTATGGCCCCGGCAACGTGGTCGTGAACAACGTGCAGATCATCCGCGTGGTGTGGGACGCGCTGCTGGATCGCTACGACAGCATGGAGCTGGGCACCGCCCGCGCCAATCTGGAGCAGATGATCCGGCAGAGCGTCGAGGAGGGCATACTCAAAATCGTGCCCACCAAATCCTATTTGCAGGCCGCGCTGGACCATGCCACAGAGCTGATCCAGGGCGGCCTGGGCGGGCACCTGGTGATCAACACCGACGCCGACGGGCACCCGAATGAGCTGCTGATCATGGACACCGACGACGTCAACACCGCCGTGAACGTCTGGAGGTGGAATCTCAACGGCCTGGGCCACTCCCACAGCGGCTATGACGGCCCCTTCGACGATGTGGCCATCACCATGGACGGCAGGATCAACGCCAGCATGATCGTGACCGGCTTCATGTCCGCGGCGCGATTGAAGGGCGGCACCATCGACGGTGAGAGCGTAAACGCGAAGCTCTTCCAGATCGTGGACGCCGCGGGGAATGTGATTGCGTCGTTCAATGATACCATCACAATCGGGCAACCCACAGATATACATATTCAGATGGATTTTAATTCGTTTGAGATGTATGACAAAGAGAGCAATGAATTCCTCAGCATCGGTGACTTAAGGAACAAAGATGGATATTTAGATCGTGTCGAGTCTGAAATTGCCAGCCAATATGGTGTTCAAACTGCATTCTTTACAAAATACCCTGCCGATCAGAACAGTACTATCAGTGTGAGTGTTGATGGGGTAGTAAGGACTGATTACACCATAACATACTACAACAGCTTTACAACAATAACATTTAGGTCGGCAATTCCAGCTGGATCTACCGTCGAAATATCATACAGAACAACTATACCCATTTATCATTATGATTTAGGCATGAGAAAAGCCGGGACTGATATAGGCCGATATTCATTTGTTTGCGGAAACAACAATGAAGCAAGCGGAATTTGTAGTCATGCAGAGGGAGCGGACACCACAGCAAACGGAAATGCATGTCACGCAGAAGGCTCTGGCACTATTGCAAGTTACAACGGGTCTCATGCTGAGGGCAGCGAAACAATTGCGAGCAATGGATACGCTCATGCAGAAGGGGAAAAAACGACAGCAAGCGGGTGGGTTAGTCATGCTGAGGGCAGCGAAACCATTGCGAGCAACTATTATAGCCATGCTGAAGGCCACAAGACTAAAGCAGACGGTCAAAGCGCACATGCAGAAGGCGAAGAAACGGTCGCGAGTGGTTGGGGAAGTCACGCAGAGGGACAGAAAACGACTGCAAACGAATATGGTAGTCATGCCGAAGGCGTTGGGACTATTGCAAACAAAGAAGCACTACACGTATTTGGACAGTATAATATCCCAGATCCATCCCCTGATGGAGGATACTTGTATGTCGAAATCGTAGGTCAAGGCGATAGCACAACCCGCAAGAACATACGCACTTTGACTTGGGCCGGTAACGAATGGATAGCCGGAAGCCTTACCCAGGCATCCGACGAACGCCTGAAAACAGAGTGTGGCGATGTTCCGGACGTCGCCGGGATCAAGGCGCGTCGTTTCAAGTGGAACGAGAAAAAAGGCCGCCACGATGACAGGGAGCACATCGGATACTTTGCCCAGGACGTCGAAGCCGTCGCACCATATCTGGTGAGCGTGGACGATATGGGCTTTAAATCCCTGGACTACATCGGCTTCCTGGTGGCGAAGGTCGCCAGCTTGGAAGCACGGCTGGAGAAATACGAGAGGGAGGGATCACCGTGTACACCTTAAACGCATATCTGACCGGGCACGAGCTGCGGCTCTATCCCGCGCAGACGCTCGCGGCCGACAGCGTCGCCTTCGACAAGATCCACTTCGATTTTGACGACAGCTGGGACGGCCTGGGAAAGGTGGCGCTCTTCTGGGACGCCGAGGGCAACGCCTCGCCATATGGCGTCATGCTGGACGATCAGGACGACGCGACCGTGCCCTGGGAGGCGCTGAAGGACAGCGGGTGCATCCGCTTCGGCGTGTATGGCGTGTCCGGCAGCGGCGCAGACGCCGTGCGTGCCACCTCCACGCTGGTGAACTACAGCCTGCCGGAGGGCGCCTGGTCGGACGATCAGGAGGAGCCCACGCCCGCCCAGCAGACCCTCATCGAGCAGGCCATCGCCGCGCTGGTGGAGAACGTAGGCAAGTCCGAAGCCGCCGCAGAGGCCGCGGAAAGCGCCGCGGAGGAAGCTGAAAGCTCCGCCGAACGCGCTGAGCAGGCCGCGAAGGACGCCGGCTACATGTACTTTCACATCGATGAGCGGGGGCATCTCATCTACAACCGCACCAGCAACGTGCTGGTGGACTTCTACATATCAGACGGACATCTCTATGTTAGGGGGGCAGCATAATGGCTATCACTGTCAATGATAAAGACCTGGGTATGGTAACCGCATACGCATACGCACTGGCCGGGGGATATACCGGCACGGAGGCGGAGTTTGAGGCGCTGCTGGGCAAGATCGCCGAGGATCTTGCCGAGATCGAAAACCTGTCCGTGCAGGTGCAGACCCTGCCCGCCGGTTCGGACGCCACCGCCAGCTATGCCGAGGGCGTGCTGACCCTGGGCATCCCGCGCGGCGATAAGGGCGAAACCGGAGACCAGGGCGAGATCGGCCCGACGCCCCAGCTGTCGGTCGGCACCGTCACCACCGGCGCGCCCGGCACCGACGCCGAGGTGGAAATCACCGGGACGCCCGAAGCGCCCGTCCTTAACTTCACCATCCCGCGCGGTGATACCGGCAATATCACCCAGGCCGTGCGCTATGACGCCGCCCAGACCCTCACCGACGCCCAGAAGGAGCAGGCCAGGGCAAATATCGACGCCGCGGATGCGGGGGAAGTGGCTGAGTTAAAGAGCGCAATAAACGGGGGAACATTTACGTTCACAAAAACGTATATATCCGATAATCGGTATGAGACAAATAAAATCTATGATGCTCAATCGTCAAGTATTGGGAAATCTTTTTCACAGATAACAAAGACATCCACAACAGGTGGCTTTTCATATATTTTTGATGTTACGTTATCTAAAGAAGTTTCGTTCCCTATCGGCACTCCGTCCGCATCAACAATCTATGGTAATCTTGCGTTTGACGAAAATGATATTTGTGTTTGGACATGGATGAACAGGGACACTACAAAAACAGCCGGGGATGTAATTACTGTAACCTTGCCCAAAAATGCAGTAAAACTTTTGATGGCATTTCCGGGGTCTCTTAATAATCTTGGGACTGAATACGTTGTTACATTGAAATGCAATAATGCATTGAACGAGATAGGAAAAACAGAATTACAAGTCGGCAAAAATGAAACAAGCATTGGTAAAATAGACATTCTTGATCTGTTTGAAATTGGGGAAATTGCAATTTCAAATAGTGGATGGATTTATACAGTATCCCCATATCGTGTAAGAACAAAGAAAGGGATAACACTTTCACTTAAACCGGGGGATGTTGTTGGTTTAACCGATTATACAGGCGCAAGGTATTATACCGGATACAAAAAGACGGATGGCACATACGGTTATTATTCTTGGCGCACAAGTGATTTGATGATCGAATACGAAGGTGAATATGTATTCAATATATCAAATACGCCGGATGATGCACCAAACACGAAACCTGACACGCTTGCCGCTTTATTCAAGGGGTATAAAGGCGTTGCGTTTGAAAGCATAAAGGCGAACACGGATAATATTGTGTTAAGCAATACGGTGCGGATGCCGCTGACAAACGGATATTTGAGTTCGGTGGGTGGTGGCATTGAAGCACAAACATCGGCGAAAGAAGTTACAACGGATTTTATACCCGTTGTAAATGGAATGAACTTTACGCTTCGGTTTGTATTCCCGGAATCAAAATCAATGTGGGTTGCTTGCTGTGAATATGATTCACGAAAAGCACTCATCGGGTCGCGTTCCGTAATGCTGAGCAATGCAACCGTTGAAAAAATCAACCTTTACAAAACGATTTCAACAAGCGGTGCGAAATACATCCGGTTTTCATACAGGACATACGACAGCGTAGATGCGGCAATCATAACGGATGGGACGGCTGTTCTTCAGTATGAAATTGACGATCTGCACAACGCCGATGCACTTAACGGATGGATGCTTAATCAGAATATTAACGGCGTAAACCACAGGGGATTTAATACTTGCCCGGAAAACACATTGATTGCTTTCAAGGAATCACGTTTGAAAGGGTTTGGGATTGTTGAAACGGATGTGCGGTTTACTTCTGATGGTGTTCCTGTTCTTCTGCATGATGAAAGCATTAACAGGACAGCACGAAACGCTGACGGTACATCCATTTCGTCAACTGTTAACATTGCGGATATTACCTACGCACAATCGCAGGACTATGATTTCGGGATTTACAAGGGTTCCGCTTTTTCGGGTACAAAGATTCCGAAGTTTGAGGACTTCCTCAAGTTGTGCAGAAGCATCGGATTAAAGTGCTATATTGAACTGAAAGCAGGAACACAGGCACAGATTGAATCCCTTGTTGATCTTGTGAAGCAGAACGGAATGGACGGAAAAGTATCATGGATTTCTGCGGCTTTAACCTATATAAATTATATTAACGATTATGATGAAACAGCGAGGGTTGGATTTATTTCAATTGATTTGTCGAGTGTATTAGCAGATACCATTCTTGGATGGAAAACGGGGCAGAATGAAGTTTTTGCTGATCTGTATTTTTATGATTCTGGCATAAGTGAAAGTATTGAAAACGCAAAAGCGGTTTTGCTTCCCGTAGAAGTGTGGACGGTTAACACAAGTTCAGCAATTATATCAATGGATTCATACATCACAGGCGTAACATCAGACAACTTGATCGCCGGGAAAGTATTGTTTGAAAATGGAATCAAGTAACTTAAAGGAATCTTGATCCGTATGTGTCTGGTGTCACATCGGATAGTCTGATTGCGGCCAAGGTGTTGTACGAGAATAATATCTAATAACTTAAATAACATTTTAAGTAAGGCTGGGAAATACTGGTATTCCCGATAATTACTGTAATGCGGTGGCGGAATAGGTAGACGCAGGAAGCATACGGTAAGCCGATGGAAGAAACTGGGCACGTCGACCGAACAGCATTTCCATCATGTGTGGTGCAAATCCACACCCGCATTACACAGGAGAGGGGCTTTAATAGCCCCTCTCCTTCAACCACGGGTCGAGCGCCTTTCGGATGGCAAAAGACTTCTCGCGCTCCTCCGATTCACAGTACGCAATGAGACGCTGGTACAGATCGGGCGGCAGGGACATCGAGAACTTGATATGTTTGTCCGGGTTAGGCGACCCGAGGCGAGGGCGACCACGGGCAGTTTTGCGATCATCCATGCTCATCACCTCATCACCATTGTAACATATATGTCAATGATGATTTAAAGAGGGGGTGACGTGGAAATACGAAAAAGCCCTTAAATACTGGTGTTTTCAGCACCTTACATTTCGGCTAACATTTTAAATCAGGATCGACCATACGAAGGAGGCGTGAAAATGGCGGGTTTTGTAGAGATAATCACGACGATCAACCGCATGCCCGCGGAGCTGGCGGGTGAAATGCTGGAGCGCATGGCGGCGTCGCCGGAGGAAGTGGAAAAGGATGTGCTGGCCTGGGGCAAGGCCAATCCCGAGCCGCGCTATCCGACGTGGGCGGAATGGCTGTGTGAAATGGGCGTGAGCCGGATCAGCAGCTACGAGGACGATAGGGTGGTCTACAGCCGGACTCGCAAATTCTACGAGGAGATGGACGCACAGACGGCGAAAGCTCTGGGCATCGCTCCGAAGCCCGCACAGAGGACGTGAAGAAAGGGAGCAGGTTATTCCTGCTCCCTTTTATCCGGGATGTAACGCATGATGTCTCCGGGCTGGCATTCGCACAATCGACAGATCGTGTCAATGGTCGTGGTGTTGATCGGTGAGCCGTTGCGAATGCGGTCAATAGTGCTGGGCGATAGCAGATGCTCCTTTGCTACACGATATGTGCTCCAACCTGATTCAGAAAGCATCTTGAGTATGTCCGTATAAACAATCATCGAAACCACCTCCCGAACATGATAGCATATGCATCCCTCTTGCGTCAAGTCTCAAAAAAGACTTGACTATGGTCTTTAAAAGGACTATAATATAAGCAGGAGGTGACAAATATGTCTATTGAGGCAAAAGCGCTGCTGCTCAAGGATATGGAGCAACAATTGTCAACGGAGATCACGGCGGCGGACATGGGTAAAGTGTTGTCGGTGTTGGCCGACCAGCTCGCAGGATATCAGCTCACGCAAACTGATCTGGGAGCAATGGACAAGGACGACTTGTTAGATGCTTACACAGCGGCGATGCAGATTCAGGGCCGGAGTCCGAAAACCATCGAGCGCTATCGATATGCGATCCTCCGCATGATGGAGGTCGTGAAAGTCAGGACGCGCAGCATCACCGTATATCACCTGCGACAGTATCTCGCGGAGGAAAAGGCGCGTGGCATCTCTGACCGCACGCTGGAGGGCAACCGACAGGTATTCAGCGCATATTTCAACTGGCTACAGCGAGAGGGCCTGATCGACACAAACCCCACGGCGAACTTAGGTGCAATCAAGTATCAGAAGAAGATCAAGGTAACCTACACAGACATCGACATCGAGCGACTAAAGTATAGCTGTACGAGCATCCGGGATCGCGCTATCGTGTGTTTTCTGAAATCTACTGGTTGTCGAATTTCTGAAATGACGCAGCTCAACCGTACCGACATTGACCTCGTGAATCTGGAGTGTACTGTGCTGGGTAAGGGTAACAAAGAGCGCACTGTATACCTCGATGCGGTGACGGGCATGCTGGTGAAAGAATACCTCGCCCAGCGCACGGACGCGCTGCTCGCGCTGTTCATCGGCAAGGGCACGGAGCGCCTGAAACCGGGCGGCGTGCGATACATGCTCTGCCATCTGGCGGAGCGCGCGAGCGTCAACCACGTGCACCCGCACAAGTTCCGCCGGACGCTCGCCACAAACCTGATCCGGCACGGCATGCCGATCCAGGAGGTCGCCGCCATACTCGGACACGACAAGCTGGACACCACGATGCAGTACGTCGTATTGGACAAGACCGAGGTCAAAAACTCCTACCGCAAATACGCATAGACTCATAGGCAAACACGCCGCCCGTCACGGGCGGCGTGTTGTATAGAACACCAGAGAGGAGGCGCAGCATGGGGATCATTACATGGATACTGGAGCGGATACACAGGCCGGAGCTGGAGCCGGAGCCCATCGAGCCCGTGGCGCACGACATCGTCATCATCAACGGAGTGGAGGTGACCGCAGATGATATTGAAGAAGGGCAGTAAATCCAATTCCAAGCAGGCGGTGCGGGCGCTGTCGCTGCTGATCCTGGGCAAGAAACAGGACACCTTCGACGCCACACTCAAGAAGGCCGTGAAGGCATTCCAGACCAAGAAGGGCCTCAAGGCGGACGGCATCGCCGGGCCGCAGACCCTCAAAGCGCTGGCCGACACGCTGCCGCCGGTGCCCTACATGGATTACTCCAAATCCGTATACGTCAAGGCCGTCCAGGCGCTCGTGAGCTGCACCATCGACGGCAAGTATGGCAACGGGACGCGCGCCAATGTGAAAGCCTTCCAGGTCTCCGCGGGGCTGGAGGTCACCGGCAACGTGTCGCACAATGACTGGCTGGCGCTCTGGGGTTGCCAGTACACCCGCACCGGCAAGGCCACGGGCACCGGCACGGCGCAGCCCGTCGATTACAAGCAGGCCGACAAGCGGTGGGGGAAGGTGGTTTACACCGCCTGTGGGAACAAGTCGCAGACCATCGCCAACAGCGGCTGCGGGCCCACCTCCATGGCGGACATCATGGCCACGTGGGTGGACCGCAAGATCACGCCCGTGGAGATGTGTCAATACGCCGTGAAGCACGGCTTCCGGACCCGATCCAGCGGCACGGCCTGGGGCTTTTTCAAATCCATCGCCAAGGCCTACGGGTTTACAGGCTTCATCCAGACCAAATCCATGGCGACCACCCGGGCAGCACTGAAAAACGGCGCGTTCGTGGTGGCGTCCATGGGGCCGGGTTACTGGACAAAGGGCGGCCATTACATCTGCCTGTGGAAGACGGACGACACCTACATGTACGCCAACGATCCGGCAAGCAACACCAGAAAGAGGCAGAAGCTCAAAGCCTTTGAGGAGCAGCGCAAGCAGTTCTTCATCTTCTATCGACCGGGGGTGGCGGCGTGAATGCCGTGCTGATCTGGGTGGCCTGGGCGGACATCGTGTTGTGTGCCATCGGGCGCGTGCTCAGCATCGCCGCGCCGCTGGCCGTGATACTCTGGGTGGTGATGATATGCCATGGCCGCTGATCCTGACCGTCGCGCTGATATTTTGGATCATGGGGACCACATAAGCAAGGGAGGTATACATCATGTGGGATAAGATATTCAAGGCGGTGTGCGCCGTGATCGGCGTCATCGCGGGACTCTACGGCGAGTGGACGGCCACGCTGACCATACTGGCCGTGATGATGGCCGTGGACTACATCACCGGCTGGATGGTGGCCCTGGCGGGCAAGAGCCCGAAGACCGAGGGCGGCGGGCTGTCGTCCAAGGTGGGCTTTATCGGCATCGCCAAGAAGGGCTTCATCATGCTGATCGTGCTGGTGGCCACGCAGCTGGACCGGGCCATCGGCAACACATCAATGGTTTTCCAGACTGCCACGGTCTTCTATTACATTGCCAACGAGGGCCTGAGCATCCTGGAAAACGCGGACCTGATGGGGGTGCCCTTCCCCAAATGGATTAAAGAGAAGCTGGAGACCATGCGGGAGACGAAAGACAAACCGCCCGACGTTGACGGTCGAAACGGAGATTAATATAGGTCCTCGATCCGGAGATGCCCGGATCGAGGACCTATGCCTTTTTCTTTTGGAATAGAGATAGCAAGATAAAAATAATTCATTGTTCATGCCATGCTATCCTTAAAAAGGCAAATAATCAATCGTCATCTGTGGGGATACGGGGGAACAGCTGGATCTCCAGATTATCACCCGGCGCGCTATTTCGATAGCCGCGCTGGGCCTTTTTATATTGGACGTGATCGATGACGGTGCGGAGGAGAGCATTGCGATCCGCGGGGGCGGAGGAGAGGTCATAGGCGCCGAGGACGGTGCGCACCTGGGGCAGTATGGCGGCGATAGGATCGACGGGCGCGGGCGCGTCCAGCTTGCCGAGGGCGTCCTTTGTGGCCGCAATGCGGGCATCGAGGTCAGCGCGACGGGCGCGGAAGGTCTGGACATCATAGACGCCCTGCTCCAGCAGGTCGAACAGCTTGCCGGCCTGGGCCTCCAGCGTGGCCAGTTGATCGGTGAGCTGCGCGCGGGCCGCAGCACTTGCGGAGGCGTCCGCGGAGGGCGCAGGCGCCGGCGCGTCGGGGCTGGCCTCATACCGGGAAACCCAGGCGCGCAAGCCGTCCAGAATGGCATTTTCGACGGCTGGGATATATGTGGAGCAGGTGGGGCAGCGCTGGGTCGGGCAATAGATGAAGTCGCCCTGCCGATTCGGGGCGGGCTTGCGCTGCATGTGGTGCCCGCAGCAGCTGCACACCACCAGCCCGGCCAGCGGGTTAACGGTGACCGCGTTCACGTTTTTGGGGCGCTTTTCGTGGGTGGCGAACATGGCCTGGACCTCCTTCCACAGCTTTTCGTCGATGATGGCTTCATGGTGGCCGTCCACCAGGATCATGTTGTCCGACCGGGGCCGGGACTTCACGCGCTTGCCGTCTTCGATGTGGTAGACGGTCTGGCGCTGGTTCCACTGCACTTTTCCGACGTAGACGGGATTTTGCAGCATCAGGCGGATGTAGGAGGGCTCAAAGCGCTTGCCCAGGTCGGTGCGCAGGCCCATCTGGTTCAGCCGGTCAGCGATCACCGCCGCGCCGACGTCCCTGCCGTCCATGCCGTGGGCGTACCAGTCGTAAACGGCGCGCACGATCTCCGCCTTCTCGGGCACGACCTTCAGGCTCCAGCCCTTGCGCCCCTGCAGCTTGACGCGCTCATAGCCGTAGACCGGGCGGGACCCCATGTAGCAGCCGTCCATGGCCGAGGCCAGCCGCCCGCGCTGCATGCGCTTTTTGATCATGTTGTATTCCCGACGGGCGAAAAACAGCTTTATCTCAAAGAATTCGCTGTCAGAGTCCTCCGAGGGGTCGTAGATCTTGTCAGGGGTGATGATGAGCGTGGAGGAGTACAGAAACGACTGCATGATGACGCCCTGGTCGATGCTGTCGCCGCGGCCGAGTCGGTCCACGTCCATCACCAGCACGCCGTCCCACATGCCGGCGTTGACGTCCTCCAGCAGCCGCCGCACCTCCGGGCGCTCGGCGATGGTGTCGCCGGACACGATCTCCCGGTAGGTCTGCGCCACGCGGATGCCCAGCCGCGCCGCCAGGTCGCCGAGGGCCTGCTCATGGCGGGACAGGGTTTCGCCGTGGCCGAGGGCCTCCATCTCCACATCCTTGCGGGATTTGCGCAGGTAGACGGCGTAGAGGCCAGAGGGGTCCAATCTGTTCATAGTCACACCTCAAAAAAGGCGCCGAAGCGCCTTGTGTATCACTTAAACCCCAGCGAGGGCTTGCCCGCATAGGGCGTGAAGATCACGTCACCATAATTGATGATGACATAAGCGCCATCCTTGAAATCGTAATCCATTTCATCAAGTCCGGAGTAATCGTCGGCACCGGCAAGCCTGAGACTTTCCGAGTAATAATAGTCAGACGTCATAAAGTCGATATCCTTGCCGGTCTCATTCAAGGCTGTGCCGATCACAACAGAGCCAAACGGCGAATTGCCATCCGGGGAGACGGTGATCGTCCAGTGTCCGGCCGGGATATCCTCGCCGACCTTCCATACGCCAACGGGGACGGTGACTTCCTGCCACTCCTGGCTGTTCCATATGGCGAGGTTGATCTGATCTTTCAAGGCGACGAGTTCATCATAGCTCATGCCGGATAGATCGACCTCAGCGAGAGCAAAACAACCAACCAACACCAGGGCGAGGACCAACAGACAGACCTTCTTCATAGTATGACCTCCTTATACACTTATGCTTGTTCTAATCAAGCACATATTCCGAAATCATACGCCCAATCGCGCCGATATCAACACTTCCCTTGAATTCAAAAGTAGTGGTGAATCCATTCGAGAACATGATATACAATTCACAGTCCGGTATCAGCTCCATGAAGCCGGGCGTCTGTATCGCGAAATACTGAACCTTTGAATATGGCAGCGAAGCATAGGACTTTCGCTTGCCGGTGATTCCCTGCACATCCACAGCTATGATTCTCTTGTTCGTGAAGATGATCTGGTCGCGCACGGTCTTGAAAGCCGCTACGATATCTTCGCCGTTGATCAACAGTCCATTCACATCCGATCGAACATCATTGACTTTAATCGGCTTTAAATCCCATGCAGAATTCTTATTAAAGTTAATCATGCTTACCTCCAACAATTCACATAGAGTCTCAAGTGCTATCAGATGGGCTCATCGCTGTCAGCGCCGGGGTTTGACGCCTTTTTGAGCGCATCGATCACAGCGACCGCACGCCGAACATCCTCAATATTCGCGTTGCGCGCCATTGAGAAAAGGATACGGCGCTCGGGGTCACGCCGCAGCTGTTCGCGATAATCCCAGAGCTCTTCTTCTTCGTTGGTTTCGTGACCTAAAAGATCAGTCATTGAGACGTTAAAGGCATCGGCAAGGGCCTCGATGGTGTCAAGATCGGGCTCACGGGTGCCGTTCTCATAATTGCCTACGGCAGATCGCTTCTTGCCTATCCGTACGGCGAGTTCTGCCTGACTCATGCCTCTGCTCATTCGCATAGTACGGATGGTTTTTCCTATGTTCGCCATCAGAATCAACTCCTGTATGCGTATTATATCACGTTACGTGACAGATTGCAAGCAAGAAATGTCACAAATTGTGAATACTATTTAATCGATATGACACAAAATGTGGTTGACACATGACACGAAACGTGGTATTATATGTGTGACACAAAACGTGGCGCGATTTGAAGGAGGTGAAAGCATGAAGAGAATAGATATCAACGTAGTGGCCCAGAAATTGAAGAGCCTCCGCAAGGAAACCGGCAAAACCATAGCCCAAGTGGCCGAAGAAACCGGCATCGGTCGCACGGCATTGGCCAACTATGAAAGCGGTATCAGGATCCCGCGGGACGAGGCCAAGGTTGTCATTGCCGAATACTACAAAAGGACGGTAGACGATATTTTCTTTTCGGCATGAGGACACAAAATGTGTCTTACATACAATCGCAAGGGAGCAGGGAAGGGCCCGGCGCATAACCCGGTTGCACCTGCGCAGAGGGAGGTGAGAATGTGAGCCAGATAAAAGAAAAAAAGCTCCGGGACCGCGGGCAAACGATCACGGAGCAGGCAGAAGCCAACTTCAACATAAAGCAAGCCCAAATTATTCCGGTGAGATGGGATTATGCGGCTGGTCCAATAGCGTTTGAAGGCGCTTGTGAAGCTGTTCCACCTTCCAATCCATGGGGTTACGGGCCAATAGTGCCTCAAGGCCGAGGCATATGTTTTTGATTTCCCCTGTGTGAAGGTATGGGAACGCCGAAGCAATTCGACGTTCAAGACCAACAAATTGACGGTCGAGGTATTCTGGCGGAGACATGTCACGAAGCGCCTCCAAGGCCTGAATCATCAGCTGGCCGTCTTCAAGGGAGAACCTAAAATCATCCAAAGGATTCACCTCCTTTCGGGGTGATTATACCACGGTGATACTCACGAACGCAAGGAATGGAGGAACAGGAAATGCTCACTTTGGTCTGTGGCATGCCCGGAACAGGGAAGACAACCTGGGTCAAGGAACACCTGGGAAACGGGCTGGCCTATGATCTTGACGCCATTGCGGCTGCATTCAGGCTGCACGGACCGCATGAGGAATATCACGACGCAGCGCGCCAGATGGCAAACGGTATGCTGATCGCATTTGCGGCGCATGCGAGGACGTACAGCCAGGATGTGTTCATTATACGCACCGCGCCGGATTCTATGGAGCTGGAACAGTTATCGCCTGATCGGGTGATTATCTGCATGAAGCAGTATGTCGTTCGGGGATATCCAAACAGGGGCCAGCGAGTGAAATTGATGTCGATACCGGATTGGTGTGAAGCACATGGCATTAAGCCGGAATATGTGTATTGACCACGGAACAGACCGCATAACCAGGTTGCACCCGCGCCCAGCGCGGACAACACAGGGCAGGAAAGGGGACAACAAAATACGCCGGAGGTGTATTCTCCGACGTATTCCGCTGGAAATTGGTTACCGATTGCCATCTGCACCGTCACATCGCCAGGCGCGCTTGCTATCATCGGAGATTCTGGGTGCGTCGTCTATGGCATACGCTTTCGGCTGTTGCTGTAACGGGGGCGCTACCCCCATGTCGTATGATGCTTCGGATCACCAATACACGGCGACTTCTATCAACAGCAGTGTCACTTAAGCGGTATCAGCCCCGCTGGTCCCTCCGCATTCACGCCCCCGCGGGCATCGGAACGGAGAACTTCAAAAGTTTGGTCATTGCGACCGCCCCCTTTCCGTCCTGACGGACATGAACATTATAACACGGGTCGGGCCGATTAACAAGAGGTGAATGCATGAGAATCAAGGAAAAGCGCGAGGCGATGGGTATGACGCAAAAGGCGCTGGCGGAGCGTGTCGGCGTCACCCCCGCGCAGATGTGCATGGTAGAGACCGGGAAGCGCCTGCCGTCGCTGACCGTCGCGCTACGCATCGCCTCCGCCCTGGAAACCACAGTGGAGGAGTTGACGGCAGACACCGCGGCGGAAAAGACAGCATAACCCGGCTAAATCCGCGCCGAGGGAGGTGAGAACGAGTGACCGACGTGGAGAGGATAAAGGCGTTGATCTTAAAAGAGATCGAACGCTGCGAAAGCATGAGCAAGGAAGAAGGAAACAAGGTCAAGTCCGACGCGGGCAAGGTGGCGGCGCTGGCCGAGGCGATGTCCAAGCTGGTGTTTGCGTACTATGCCGACCCCATGGAGCTTCGACCGCTGAAACCGTAAAACCGCACGCCGGTGGAGAAACGGGCCGGGCGCATAGACTGGAGAGACTGGAGGTGAGGGCATGGCCATAGTCAAGACCATCAAGGCCCGCAACGGGGCGATCGTGCACATCGACGACGCATGCTGCACGGGTCTGAGCGCCGAGGAGATCGCACGGCGCCGGGCCGAGGTGGACCGGGCGATCTGGCGCATCAACATCAACGAGGCGAAGAAAAAGGCCGCAGAGGAGGCGGCGAGGGCAAAGGGAGTGTGAAGCACATGGACACCAAAGAGATCCGGGACATGAAGAAGCAGCGCGCCTATGAGCTCAGGGAGATCGCCAGGCTGGAGAAGCGCCGGGAGGAGGTGCTTTCAAAGCGGGTGCGGGACGAGGCGCGCCGGCGGCGGTTCGTGGCGCGCATCGATCATGAGATCGAGGAGGCGCGCAAGCTGCTGGCCGTCGCCGAGGGCAATCTGATGGGCCTGGGCGTGGACATTGGAAACGATTAGGCGCCCCACTGTTACCAGCAGTGAGGCGCCAAGGGGACGAAAACTCATGGAATGCGCTTTCGCCCTCATTATAGCACATCGGGAGCATTTTTACAACCCATAGATTACAGAGGAGGGCACACAAATGAATCTGAAGCAGATGGGCACCGTTTACAATCTCAACAAGCGCATGGAGGAGGCCGAGGCGCGGCTGACCACCACCGGCTACCGGCTGGCGGATCTGATGAGCAAGCGCTGCCGCAACGACGCCGCGCGGCTCCGCTTTATCGACCGGTACCAGGACGACCTGGGGGACATCTTTACGGAGATCAGGGACATCAAGGCGCAGCTGGAGGCGGTGACGGCATGAGCGCGAACGCCAAATTCCCGCCGAGGGGCAACATGCCCTTTGTGATGCACCTGGACCGGGTGGTCCAGCTGATCGAGAAAGGCCAGACCTTCACGGTGGAGTTCCACCCGGTATTCAACGCCTCCGGGCAGTTCCGGGGGAAGATCATAGGCCGCCTGGGGCTTCACATCATGGACGGCGGCGACGTCGCCATCCAGCTGATGGACGGCACCAGCATCATGGTGGGGCTGACACTGGCCAACTACGGCAGTTTGTGGCGCTGCTGGCAGTGCGGCACGCCCTATGAGAATCAGCGCAAGCGGACCGCATGGAGGGTGAGAGCGTGACCAGAGAGGAGATCATCAAGGGACTGCTGGGCATCCACGCCGTGACGGCGAACTATAAGGGCGACCAGGTAATCCTGCACAGCATGCCCATGAAGAAGCTGACGGAGATCCTTTACGGCGCTGCGGAGCTGCTGACGCCGCGGATTCTCACACCCAATGAGATCCCGGAGCACGACGGCGCGGTGTTCGTCGAGTACAAGAGCGGGGGTGAAGACTGGGCGCTGTACGTCTACGAGGACGTGCCGTTCTTCAAGTTCAATATGGTCGCCTGTGGCGGCGTGATGCTGCCGCTGGAGGACTACGGCACCGAGTGGCGCGCCTGGACGGGCCGGCCGAGCGCGGAACAGAGGTGGCAGCCGTGAACCCATCCATTTTCGCCTTCGGCGCGATCCTGGTCAACGCCATACTGTGCGCGGCATTCGCCACCGTGCCGGACACGTTTATCACATCCACGGCGCTGCTGGCTGCCGTGTTGATTTTGACCCTACGAAAGGACGAAGACCATGGAGAACATGATGAAGTATACCCCCGAGGAGATGGCGGAGGCCGCCGAGGCCCTGGTCGGGGAGAACCTTGAACTCAAGCGGATGGTGGACACCCTGCGCGGGCGCCTGCGGGAGAGCCGCCGGGCGACGGTCTACTATCACAGGCAATACGAGAAGGCCATGCAGTACCGCACCGACGCCGAGGCCGAGCGCCGCAACTTCAAGGAGATCGTGCTGGCCGTGGTGGGCCTGACCGTGGCGGGCACCCTCGCCGCGGTGGTGGCCGCCATCGTGTGGGGGTGGTGGCATGGTTGAACCCAAGACGGTGAAGCTCACCGACCTGGAGATGGAGATCCGCGACTATGACGACCGGATCCTCCGGGAGTGCCGGCGAATCCTGTACCTGTACGAGCACGGCGAAACCTGGCTCAACATCGACAAGGAGATCGGCTTCATGGACACCCTGCAAGCGCACCGGCGCGGCGTGCTGTACGCATACCGCAACGCCGGGGGGCACGTAAAGGATCTGCACGACTTCGGGGCCCACGCGGTGGCCACAGCGGAAGAGGAGGAAGCATCGTGAGCGACAGGAAGACCAGGCGCCTGACGGCCTCCGAGCGGGAGGCGCTGGTGCGGCTGAGCGTGGCGCTGGAGATACTGCACAAGGAGACCGACACCCTGCGGGAGCGCACGAAGCTGATACCGCGGGCGGGATTCCAGCTTATGGGCATGCGGACGGCGCTTTTCAACCTGATGGCGAAGTTTGCCGCCACCATCCCGGACGACCAGCGGCGCAGCTACAGCATCACGCTGGACAACACCTCATACACCATCGGCATGAAGTGCCCCACGAAGCTGGGGCGGGATGAGAAACAATATGGCATGTGGATACCCTTTGAGACCCTGCGGGCGCTGCTGGCGGGGTGCGAGGACCACTGCCTGATGTGCCCGGACGACGTGGCGAAGCGGCGCGCGTGCCGTCTGAGGCGGGCCATGGAGGCCATACCCAACGACGCGCCGCCGAGGGACGACGGGGAATGCCCGTTTTACACCGTGATGTGAGGATGATATATGACATACCAAGAGTTTTTGCAGACCAAGATCGACATCGCCGAGGACACCGGCTTTGAGGTGGAGCCGGATGCGGTCAACCCGGCGCTCAAACCCCACCAGCGGGACGCGGTGGTGTGGGCCTTGAAGGGCGGGCGCCGGGCGCTGTTTGAATCCTTCGGCTTAGGCAAGACCGCCCAGCAATTGGAGTGGGCACGGATCATCTCTGAACGGCAGGGCTGCCGGGTGCTGATCATACTGCCCCTGGGCGTCAAGCAGGAATTTCAACTGGACGCCGTGCGGCTGCTGGGGTGGGACGCTGCGCCGCCCTATGTGCGCACCGACGCCGAAGCCATGCGCGCGGATGCGCGAATCCTGCTGACCAACTACGAGCGCGTGCGGGATGGCGACATCAACCCGCGCCGGTTTGGAGCCGTGTGCCTGGACGAGGCGTCTTGCCTGCGTTCCTACGGATCGAAAACCTACCAGGAATTTACCCGGAAATTGAAGGGCATACCCTACAAGCTGGTGTGTACGGCCACGCCGTCGCCCAACCGGTACAAAGAGCTCATACACTACGCCGGATATCTGGAGATCATGGATACGGGACAGGCGTTGACCCGGTTTTTTCAGAGGGACAGCACGAAGGCCAACAACCTGACGCTCTATCCCCACCGGGAACACGACTTCTGGCTGTGGGTTTCGAGCTGGGCGCTGTTCATATCGAAGCCCTCCGATCTGGGCTATGACGATACCGGCTATGACCTGCCGGAGATGGACGTGCGCTGGCACTGCCTGCCGGTGGACAACTCCACCGCGGGCACCGACAAGCACGGGCAGGTAAAGATGCTGCGCGACGCCGCGTTTTCGCTACAGGACGCCGCGAAAGAAAAGCGGGACAGCATCGACGACCGCGTATCAAAGATGCTGGAGATCGTGGACAGCGACCCGAAGGCGCACTTCATACTCTGGCACGACCTGGAGGCCGAGCGCCACGCCATCAAGAAGGCCATGCCGGACGCAGTGGAAGTCTACGGAGCGCAGGATTACGATGAGCGGGAGCGCCGGGTGATTGACTTTGCGGACGGACGGATCCGGCTGCTGGCCACGAAAAAGGCCATCAGCGGCCAGGGCTGCAACTTCCAGCGGCATTGCCACAGGGCCATATTCCTGGGCATCGACTATGAGTTCAACGATTTCATACAGGCCATCCACCGCATCTACCGCTTTTTGCAGTCGGAGAAGGTGATCATCGACATCATCTACACCGAGTCGGAGGCGGAGATCAAGAAGGTGCTTTTGCACAAGTGGAAGCAGCACGATGAGATGGTCGAGAACATGACCGAGATCGTGAAGCGGTACGGTCTACAGAATAAACGGCGCTTCGACGATATGCGCCGGACGATTGGAGTGAAGCGCGTGGAGGTCACGGGCGAAAACTACCGGGCCATCAATAACGACTGCGTTGCCGAGTTGGCCAACGCCGAGAGCATGCCCGACAATTCGGTGGATGAGATCATCACATCGATTCCCTTCGGCAACCACTACGAATACACACCATCCTACAACGACTTCGGCCACAACCCGGACACCGAGAAGTTTTTCGAGCAGATGGACTACCTGACGCCCAACCTGCTGAGGGTATTGAAGCCGGGCAGGGTGTACGCATGTCACGTCAAGGACCGCGTGCTGTTCGGCAACACCACCGGAACCGGCATGCCGACCATGGAGCCCTTTCACGCGCTGACAATCCAGCATTGCATGAAGCACGGCTTTCAGTATTTCGGCATGATCACGGTGGTCACGGACGTGGTGCGGGAGAACAATCAAACCTATCGCCTGGGCTGGACGGAGTGCTGCAAGGACGGCACCAAGATGGGCGTGGGCTGCCCGGAATACATATTGCTTTTCCGCAAGCTGCCCACTGACACCTCGAAGGCCTACGCCGACGAACCGGTCACCCGGTCGAAGGACGAATACACCCGGGCGCAATGGCAGATCGACGCCCACGGATTCTGGCGATCCAGCGGGGACCGGCTGGTGACCAAGGAGGAGCTGGAGAGCATTCCCACGGATCGGATGCAGAAGGTTTACAGGAAGTACAGCCGGGAGAGCGTCTACAGCTATGAAGACCACGTCGCCCTTGCCAAGAAGCTGGACGCAGAGGGACGGCTGCCCGCCACATTCATGGTGGTGGCGCCGGGAAGCTGGAACGATTCAGTGTGGGACGATATCAACAGAATGCGCACATACAACACCACCCAGTCCCAGCGCCGCAAGCAGCTGCACGTCTGCCCTTTGCAGATCGACATCGTGGACCGGCTCATCGACCGCTATTCCAACCCGGGCGACACCATCCTGGACCCCTTCGGCGGCATCATGACCGTGCCCACCGAGGCCGTGAAAAAGGGCCGCAAGGGCATCGGCGTGGAGCTGAACGCCGATTATTTCAGGGATGGCGTGGGCTATTTGCAGGGCGCGGACTGTGAGATCGGCATGCCGACGCTGTTCGACTTCATCAATGTGGAGGGAGCGTCATGAGCGAGCTGGAAGGCCAGATGAGCATATTTACCATGCTGGAGGGTTACGATGCGCCGCACATGCCCTTTGAGGCGTGCAAAGCGGGCGTCATTGCGTGGACCATCGAATGCACAGCCATCACCAACTCATGGGACAGCGCAGCGCCGGTGCTTTACCTCGCTGCAAGGCCGCGGAAGATTCGATTCAAGGCGGACAGCAAAAAGGACCAATACGGCTGGAGCCTATATTATGACAGCGTGGGCGGGCCGGGGGAATACTTTGGCGGCTGGGGTTCGAGGTGCGAGGTGTTCGTTAATCGTCCCACCGACGCGGACTGTGAACGATTTGCCCGGGAACGCTTCGGCAAAGACAAGCGAATAACGGCTGAAACGCCGTTCAGGATGTGGATATGAAAGAGGTACGACAATGGCGAAGTACAGGATCAAGATAGAGGCGCTGGATCCCGCGGAGGAGCTGCGGGCGGAATACCGCATCGGCTGGGAGTGTGACAAGTTCGTCATACTCTCGGAGACCGAAGGAAAAGGCATCGTTGAGCAGGCATTACATGATGTGGACCAGCTCAAAATCGCCGAGATGATCAAAGCCAGTCCGGAGATGATGGCGTCCGCCATGATCGCCAGGGCGATGCATGAGGCGTCGGAGTACATGCGCAAAAACGAGCTGGCGAAGAATACAGGCAACCTTCTTGCACGAATATTCGGAGGTGAGGAGGATTGACCGACCGGGAGATCTGCGTCGAGGCCGTGCGGCAGTTCGGGCGCCTGAGTCAGATCATCAAGGCGCTGGAGGAGATGGGCGAGCTTTCCCAGGCGCTGGCCAAGTGGCTCAACGGCGCGCCGGAATGGGACAACATCATCGAGGAGATCGTGGACGTGGACATCATGCTGGAGCAGCTGGACTACATCGTCCGGGAGAGCCACATGGGTACGGTGAGCCTCGATGAGATGAAGCAGCGCAAGATTGCCAGGCTGGCGGGGATGCTGGAGCATGAGGTGGACTGAGGAGGAGTATGCCGCGTATGAGGCGAGGCGGGGAGGGACAACCCCTCAGGCGCTGCGCGCCAGCTCCCCTTGCACAGGGGAGCCAAAGCGGACGAAGTACGGCAACCGGCGGGTGGAGATCGACGGCAAGCGGTTCGATTCACAGTACGAGGCCGAGGTCTACGGGGAGCTGATGCTGCGGCAGCGGGCCGGGGAGCTGAAGCTGGTGCTTCGACAGGTGCCATTCGATCTGCCGGGCGGCATCAAGTACATCGCCGACTTCGTGATCATGGACCACGCCGGCAACATCGAGGTCATCGACGCGAAGTCAGAAATCACCCGGAAAAACCGGGTGTACATCAATAAAAAGAAGCAGATGGCCTCCGAGTGGGGCATCGAGATCAGGGAGGTGTGAACGTGAACCTTGCAAAGATCAAGAAGCGCTGCGTGGCGTCGCATCAATGGATCATCATCGACGGGGACGACGGGAACCAGTGGCTCTCGGACGGCGCGGACTGCTACGCCATCGTGGGCATCCGCCTACAGGCGAGGTGCATCCAGGACGTATTTGGGCTGACGGACAAGCAGATGGACAAGATGATCGTGCGCGCGGAGAGGCGCACGGGCGAGCTTTACCGAGCGAGGCGCCCGATCTACGGCGAGGAGCTGGAGGAGCTGCGGACCATATGGGCCTACGATCAGAAGATCGTGGCGCTTCGGAATGGGGACGGAGTCCTGTACATCCCGGAGGACGCGATCCTGGCCGCGTGCGGGAAGGACGACTACGTCAACTTTTACCTGGCGCGGGACAAGGACGGGAACCTGCTGGTGGCCGTGTATCACGGCATGTTCTGTGAGGCGCTGCTGAGCCCGGTGCGGGACGACATCGCCGAGCAGATCAGCGGCCAGCTGGCCAGGGTCGGCACCATGCCGATATTGAGGACCGAGATCAAGAAGGAGGTGGAGGACGATGAAGTAGCACAGGGGTGACGGGTGACAACCCCTCAGGCGCTGCGCGCCAGCTCCCCTTGCACATGGGAGCCTAAGGCAACGGCGCCAATGCCTCCCTTGTGTAAAGGGAGGTGGCCCGCGCAGCGGGTCGGAGGGATTGGAGGCCGAACCCGAACGGCGGCGCACGGAGCGAACGGCTTATCCATAATGCAAATACACACGCTCGCTCGTTCACAACACGGCTACACGACTACACTTCGCCCCGTGCGCCGGGGTTTGGGCTTGGATACGTTTCTACATATATAGAATGCGCGGTGGCCCTGCGCGGGCTTGTATGCTGTATTAGATTTAGAGCCACAGTGGTGGTGGAGGCCAACATGAGGGACAGCGGGTTGAGAGAGATGGACTACGAGATACTGTATGATCTGCCAGAGGGGGAATATGACGCCAGGGCGGTGGGCGGCATCCGAACGAAGACCATCACCGCAGGGTCGAGCCTGGAGGTGATCTGCTACCCGGTTACCCGGATAGACGCCGGTGCAAAGCGGGAGGCAAAGCGCAGACGGTCCACGACGGCCCAGCAGCTTCTGAATCAGAGAAACACCCAGCAGCGGATATTCAGGCTTGCGGAATGCAATTTCACAAACGAGGACTATTTCGTCACGCAGACCTGGGCCTATCCCGCAGAGGACCCGGGCATGACCAACATCGAGGACATGCAGAAGGTCTATGACTCCGCGGGCGTGCCGGAATGCCTGGAGGACGCTGCCAGGGCATGGGGCAATTTCGTCAGGCGGGTCAAGCGCCGGGAGAAGCGCAACGGGGGCGACCCGGGAAGCGTGATGCACCTTTACGTGGTGGAGTCCGGCAAGGATCACCCGGGGGGCGGGCTGCCGCCGAAATATCACATCCACGCCATGCTCCACGCGCCGCATCTCACGGATCTGGACATCAAGGACCTTTGGCCCCATGGCTTCACGCGGTGCGACCGAATCGACATGAAGCACGAGGGCGCGGAGCGGCTGTCGAAGTATCTGACCAAGCAGCGTCGGTATGAGCGCAAATGGGGCCACAGCCGCAATCTCAAAGAGCCGGTGGTGAAGGTCAGCGACCGCAGGGTGTCCAGACGCCGGGCGGCAAAGGTGGCCGAGGATGTGCGCCAGTATGGCCGGGAGATCTTCGAGGCGATCTACAAGGGCTATCGCTGCGTGATGTTCCCGGAGGTGAAATACTCCGACTTTGTGGCCGGAGCAAGGATATATTGCAGAATGCGGAGGCGGGATTGATGGGACATACCATGGGACGGCGGCAGGATTCGCCGGAGGTCATTCAGATGTGTTTAAACTGCAAAAAGCCGAAGTGCGTCAAGGACTGCCCGGAGCTTCGGGAGGTGTGCCACAGGCCGCGGAAATATAAAATCGACGGCGTGGAGCTGAGCCTTGCGGAGTGGGCGGCGCGCTGCGGATTGCCGGTGAAGCTGCTCAAAAGCCGCATGGGCCACGGGAAGACTTTGGAACAGGCGCTTCGGGAGGGACCGAGAAAGGGCGAGGCAGTATGACGGCGAAGGAGTTTCTGATGCTGGGCTGGCGGGTGGAGAGCCGCATTGACAAGCGCTCGGAGGAGCTGGAGCGCCTGCGCGAGCGGGCCGAGGCCGTGCGCTCATCCGCGCCCAAGTCCGGGCCACGCGGCGGCAGGCGCGCCGATTGGACCGACGCCGTCGCCGCCCTCGCTGACGCCGAGGCGCGCATCAAGGCCGATATCGTCAGGCTGTGCCGCGTCAAGCGGCTCATCGATGAGGCCATCGACGGCGTCAGCGTCATGAACCAGCGGCGCGTGCTGGAGATGCGGTACCGCAATTACATGACCTGGGAGGACATCGCCCGGGAAATTCCCTGTGATGTGCGCACCGTGTACCGGCTGCACGGACGCGCGCTTTTGAATATCCATGTGCCGGAAGTCATTGAGCGTCCGGCATCGCCGGACTGAGGGCGAAAGCGCAGCCGCATTGCGGCAAGTCTCGCCCGAAACCCGCGGCCCGCTTCAGCGAGGACGCGGGGCGAATAGTGCCATTGTTTGTCATGGAGGGATCGTGATATAGTGTATACATCAAAAAAAGCGGACCCGTTCTACAAGGGCAAGCGCTGGGAGGCCGTGCGCGCCGCCGCGCTGGCCAGGGACGGGTATATGTGCCAGGTTTCAAAGAGATACGGGAAGATGGTGCCGGCCGATACCGTGCACCATGTGTTCCCGCGAGAATTGTTTCCCGAGTATCAGTACAGCATGTGGAACCTGGTGTCGCTCGCCGGCGCCGTGCACGATGAGATGCACGACCGCGTCACCGGCGATCTCACCGAGAAGGGGAAGGACCTGCTCAGGCGCACCGCACGGCGGCATGGCGTTGAGGTGCCCGCGAGGTATCGGGGATGATGAGCGTGTTCATCGATGCCGGGCGCGTCATGGTCTGCCCGGCCGAGGCGCTTGATGAGGCGCTGGCGCGTGAGGGCGTGGATCGAAAAGGCCTGGATGAAGTCGCTGAGGGCGTATTTGCCACGCCTGAGGCGCTTGAAGCGGCGAAAAAGCCGCGGAAAGTTTTTGATTTTTTACCGACGCCTAACACACACGGGCGCGAGGCGCGCAGAGCGCTGGAAATCCTGTTCAAAAAATAATTTCTTAACAATTCGCGCGCGCGAACAGCCCCCCCGGTCCCACCCTCCGCAAATAATTTTCCGGGGACC
>Ga0310691_10001420_pt1 | contig 36491 bp, 34 predicted proteins | sample 176DNAGHGlowgp2_FD_203887 | JGI IMG/M metagenome (GOLD analysis project Ga0310691, IMG submission 203887) | Sheep rumen microbial communities from Palmerston North, Manawatu-Wanganui, New Zealand - 1766 DNA GHGlow gp2 (v2) (version 2) | ecosystem: Host-associated > Mammals > Digestive system >... | reverse complement strand
GCTGTGGCCATTCCGAGCCATGTAGCCATCCAACAGGCGATGCCAAAGGAGAGGTACAACAGTATGGCGATGATGAAAAGGAAAAACAAGATAGTCAAGGTGGCAGCTGTCAATAGTCGTACCACCTTGTCTATCACGTCAAGCTTCACATATTCAGTCTGAAGACCGAGATAGTGCTTCAGTACCTCGACCAACTGAGCGATGGTCTCAACATTCTTGTCGCTGGAAAGCATTTGTAAACCTTAAACAGATTACTCGTCCTCAGCAGCGTCCTGGATGTCGTCTACCAGATCCACCACTTCCTTGCGACTCAGTTTGATGTTGTGCTTCTTAAGGAAATCCTCGATGGCATCGGTAATCTTCACACGTGTGTCCTGACCCTTTTCTGGGGCAACGAGAATGCCAAGGGCTGCGCCGGCGATGGCTCCGCCGAGGAATGCGCTAAGGTAACCTAAACTTTTCATACGTTCAATTGTTTTGTTAGTGAAATAATTCTTTTGTTGTGCAAATATACAAAACTTTTCCGTTGTAAAGCAAAAAAGTCTCAATTTTTTTCTAAAAAAGTGATGTTTTCCCTGATTTAACAAACTTTATGTGCCTTTTTTACTTGATTTTGACTGATATTTTGTAATTTCGCACCAAAATTAGATTATAAACACTCTAAACAATAAAAACAAATGAAAAAGTACACACTTATCTGCATGGGCTTATGTGCCGCAATGGCTTTTACAAGCTGTAAATCTAGTGAGAGTGCCTATAAAAAGGCTTACGAGAAAGCAAAGCAGTACGACACTGCCAATCAGCAGTCGACTACCGGACAGGAAGCTGTCGTAGCTCCTGTTGAAGCAAAACCCGTTGATCAGGCACGCGTCGTAGACAATCTTGACAACATCTCTGTCCGTCAGGAGAGCGTTCAGGTGATTCGTGGCAATGGTCTGAATGCTTTTAGCGTGGTCGTTGGCTCATTTGGCCTGCTTTCCAATGCAGAGGGGCTCTACCAGCGTCTGCGTGATGCAGGTTACAATGCCCAGGTGGTGAAGAATGAGGAAAAGAACATGTATCGTGTCGTTGCCTCTTCATTTGCCAACAAGGCTGATGCCGTCGTAAGCCGCGACCAGCTCCGTAATACCTATCCTGACGCTTGGCTTCTCTATAACCAACGTTAAGGAGCGCAAGTAGGTGAGGATACTTTCCATCGATTACGGTAAGAAACGCACCGGAATAGCAGTCACCGACCCTCTTCAGCTGATAGCAGGAGGGTTGGCGACTGTTTCAACATCAGAGCTATTCGACTGGTTGCAGGCCTACCGTGCTAAGGAACCGCTGGAGCGGATCATCATCGGTGAGCCAAGACAGCCGAATGGACAGCCGAGTGAGAACCTGCAACGAGTTCAGCAGTTCGTGGCTCGTTGGAGAAAGGCAGTCCCAGAAGTGCCCATAGAGTACTATGACGAGCGGTTCACCTCTGTGCTGGCCCATCAGGCGATGCTGGACGGCGGTCTGAAGAAGAAGGCCCGCCAGGACAAGGCCCTTGTAGACGAAATCTCCGCTACTATTATTCTGGAAGACTATCTCCGCTCGCGCAAATTGTAAACTGTAAATTGTTTAATTGTAAATGATATTACCTATTTATATATATGGTCAGCCTGTGCTCCGTCAGGTAGCAGAGGATATCACTCCTGATTATCCCCAGCTCAAAGATCTGATTGCCGATATGTGGGAGACACTGGCCGAATCGGATGGCATCGGACTTGCTGCTCCGCAGATAGGGAAACCTATCCGCCTCTCGGTGATTGATCTTGATGTCCTTTCTGAAGATCTGCCTGAGTATAAAGGATTCCGTCAGGTGTTCATCAATCCTCACATTATCGAATACGACGAGGATCACACTGATACGTCGGAAGAGGGCTGCTTGTCGCTACCTGCCATCCATGAAAAAGTAGTCCGTCCTACCCGCATCCATGTGGAGTGGGATGATGAACAGTTCCAGCATCATGACGAATGGATTGAGGGCTATCTGGCCCGCGTCATGCAGCATGAGTTCGATCATCTGGATGGAAAGATGTTCGTTGACCACATTTCGCCTCTTCGTAAGCAACTAATCAAGAGCAAGTTGCGTGCGTTGATTCAAGGGCGATACCGCTGTGGTTACAAGACAAAACCGGTAAAAAAGTAAAATTGCAAAAAGGTAAAAAGGTAAAACATGCTGCATATGAATAATACCTTGGGTATAAAAGGTAAGCGGTTTGGTTGCTTTTTACTTTTTTACCTTTTTACCTTTTTACCTTTATATGCCCAGTTCAACACCGATCGTCTGGTGATGATTGGGCGTTCAGCCCTTTATTATGAGGACTATGTGCTCTCCATCCAATACTTCAATCAGGCCATCAGCCAGAAGCCTTGGCTCTATGAACCTTGGTTCTTCCGAGGTGTGGCCAAATATTACCTTGAAGATTATCGGGGGGCCGAGGCCGACTGTTCCGAAGCCATTGAACGCAATCCCTATGTAGTCAGTGCCTATGAGGTCAGGGCCCTTTGCCGCATCAATCAGAAGAAATTCCCAGAAGCCATACAAGACTACGACCGTGCCCTGCGCTATGATCCTGAGAACCAACTGTTCTGGTACAACCGCGTCCTCTGTCTTGTCCAAAACAAGGATTACGATAAGGCTATGGGGCAGGTTGATACGATGATTACTCGCTGGTCACGGTATGCCCGCGCTTATTCTGTACAAGGAGAGGTATACTTGCTGAAGAAAGACACCGTCAGCGCCATTAAGTCTCTTGATACAAGCTTGGAACTTGACCCCTACGACGGAGGCATCTGGGCAGAGCGCGCCATGATCAGCCTCAGTCAGAGTAAGTGGAAAGAGGGCGAAGAATACCTGACCCACAGCATCCGACTGCTTCCAAAGCATGCGGGTAACTACATCAATCGTGCGATGGCCAGATACAATCAGCAGAACCTCCGTGGAGCGATGGCAGATTATGACACGGCCCTCGACCTTGACCCCAATAACTTCATCGGACACTATAATCGTGGTTTGCTGCGGGCACAGGTAGGCGATGACAATCGTGGTATTGAAGACTTCGACTTTGTACTGAAGTTGGAGCCTAATAATATCATGGCACTTTTCAACCGTGCCCTGCTCTTGGAGCAGACTGGTAATCTCCATGCAGCTATCCGCGACTATTCAAAGGTGATTGAGGACTTCCCAAACTTCTGGTTTGGACTGGAGCATCGTGCCTCTTGCTACCGTCGTCTTGGAAACACCCGTCAGGCGGAGCTTGACGAGTTCCGTATCTTGAAAGCCCAGATAGACAAGCGCTACGGCAAGCAACCTCGACTCTCCAAGAGCCAGATGCGTAAGCGTAGCGACGAAGACTTGGAGAAATACAATCAACTGGTCGTTGCCGACGACAATGAGATGGAGCACGAATACAAGAGCGAGTATCGCGGCAAGGTGCAGAACCGCAAAGCAGATCTTACGTGGCAGCCAATGTATGGTCTGACCTTCAATCGTCCGCAAGATGAAATCAAGAATGAGATAGCTTATGAAGTGTCGGTAGAGGACTTCAACGCCAACTCCCGTTCACGCACTGTCTTTATCTCCTGTGACCAGACCAAACTTGATGAGGAGCGCATGCAAAATACATTTGTCTATATCGACTCCCTCAGTACGGCTATCGATGCTACTAAGAATATGCAAGATGTCAAGAACCTTCTGTTGATGCGTGCCATCGCCTACAGCACCATTCAGAACTTCGACAATGCCATCGACGATCTGAGCATCTGCTTGCAGATTGATTCCACATCGTCATTGGCTCTTTGGCAACGTGCCGTCTGTCAGGCCAAGATCAACGAGTTCAATGCTTCCCAGGGAACGAACATCGACCTCCAGTCTGCCAATGTGTTGGGTGACCTCTCTGATGCCATTCTGATGTCGCCACGTAACACGTACCTTTATTATAATAGAGGTAATCTCTATGCCCAACGCCAGGACTACCAGCGTGCCATCGAAGACTATACCAAGGCCATCTCACTTGAGGAACGTCTGGCAGAGGCCTATTTTAACCGCGGTTTAGCCCTTATCTACGTCAAGCGTGAGACTGAGGGCATCGCCGATCTCAGCAAGGCAGGCGAATTAGGCATCTATCAGGCCTACAGCATCATCAAACAAAAGACAGGAAAATGAAGATTTTTTGTTTCTTTTGTTCTTTTGTCTAAAAAAATAAGTACCTTTGCACGCAATTTCAAATTCAAACATATATTGTAGATATGATTAACATTACTTTCCCAGACGGATCTGTTCGCTCGTATGAGCAGGGCGTGACTGGTTTTCAGATTGCAGAGAGCATCTCTCCGGCTCTCGCACGCAGCGTTGTAAGCTGTGGTGTAAACGGTGAGACAGTAGAGCTGAACCGTCCCATCAATGAGGACGCAACCATCGCTCTTTATAAGTTCGACGACGAAGAGGGTAAGCATACCTTCTGGCATACCTCGGCACACTTGTTGGCAGAGGCCCTGCAGGAGTTGTATCCTGGCATCCAGTTCGGTTTCGGACCTGCCGTCGAGAACGGTTTCTTCTATGATGTGCTGCTGAAGGATGGCGAGAGCATCAAGGAGAGCGACTTCCCTACCATCGAGGCAAAGATGAAGGAACTGGCTTCGAAGAAGGAGCCTGTGGTGCGTCGCGAGGTGCCCAAAGCTGAGGCCCTGAAGCAGTTTGCTGCCGACGGTCAGACCTACAAGTGCGAGCATATCGACCAGGATCTGGAAGACGGATCCATCACAACCTATACTCAGGGTAACTTTACAGACCTCTGCCGCGGTCCGCATCTTGTGGACACGGGTGAGATCAAGGCCATCAAACTGACCTCTGTCGCTGGTGCCTTCTGGCGTGGCGATGCTACCCGTGAGCAGATGCAGCGTCTCTATGGTATCTCATTCCCGAAGAAGAAGATGCTCGATGAGTATCTCGTGATGCTGGAGGAGGCCAAGAAGCGCGACCACCGTAAGATTGGTAAGGAGATGGAACTCTTCATGTTCTCCGAGAAGGTGGGCAAGGGTCTTCCCATCTGGTTGCCGAAGGGCACCGACCTTCGTCTGCGCTTGCAGGATCACCTGCGCAAAGTACAGAAGCGTTATGGTTATCAGGAAGTTATCACTCCGCATATCGGTGGTAAGAGCCTCTATGTCACTTCGGGCCACTATGCCCACTACGGACAAGACTCCTTCCGTCCCATCACCACTCCTGAGGAGGGTGAGGAGTATATGCTGAAGCCCATGAACTGTCCTCACCACTGTGAGATTTTCGCTAACAAGCCCCGTTCATATAAGGATCTGCCGTTGCGTATCGCAGAGTTTGGTACCGTGTATCGTTACGAGCAGAGCGGTGAGTTGCACGGACTGACCCGTGTGCGCTCATTCACTCAGGACGATGCCCACCTCTTCTGCCGTCCCGATCAGGTGAAGCAGGAGTTCCTCAATGTGATGGATATCATCGGCGTCGTGCTGACGGCCTTTGGCTTCAACTATGAAGCACAGATTTCGCTGCGCGATCCGAACAACCACGAGAAGTATGTGGGTACTGATGAGGACTGGGCTCTGGCTGAGAAGGCCATCGTGGAGGCCTGCCAGGAGAAGGGGCTGAATGCTAAGGTTGAACTGGGCGAGGCTGCCTTCTATGGTCCGAAGCTCGACTTCATGATTAAGGACGCTATTGGTCGTCGCTGGCAGTTGGGCACCATCCAGGTGGACTACAACCTGCCGAAGCGTTTCCAGTTGGAGTATACCGACGAGGACAACGCTAAGAAGACGCCTGTGATGATCCACCGTGCACCGTTCGGCTCTCTCGAGCGTTTCTGCGCTGTGCTCATTGAGCACACCAGCGGTCACTTCCCCCTTTGGCTCACGCCTGAGCAGGTGGCTATCCTCCCGCTGTCGGAGAAATACAATGACTATGCCCAGGAGGTCTGCAAGAAGTTCTGCGAGGGTGGGGTACGTGCCACCATCGACCTGCGCAACGAGAAGCTGGGTCGTAAAATCCGTGACAACGAGCTGAAGCGCATCCCTTATATGGTGATTGTCGGCGAGAAGGAGGCTGCTGATGGTACTGTCGCCGTTCGTCCTCAGGGTGGCGGTGTACAGAGTGTCAAGACTATTCAGGAGTTCATTGACGAGGTGAATGCCCAGGTCGCCGAAATGACCAAGGACTTTTAACAGTATATGGTATAAAGGTTATAGTTTATAGTTGATATGCTCAGCGGAAAGTTAAATTTCTATAAAAGTGTAATCATCTATAAACTATAAACCATAAACTATAAACAAAATTTAGTAATTTTGCACCCGATTTCTTAAAAAGCAGTTGATGAAGAATGACAAATTGAAGAATCAGTACCGCATCAATGAACAGATACGAGTACGAGAAGTGCGCATAGTGGGCGATGAGGGCAGCTCCGTTGTTCCTACCCGCGATGCACTGAATATGGCCCGCGAGCAAGGGGTTGATCTCGTGGAGATCTCGCCCAACGCCAATCCGCCCGTTTGCCGTCTCATCGACTACTCCAAGTTCCTCTACCAGCAGAAGAAGCGCCAGAAAGAAATGAAGGCCAAGCAGGTGAAGGTTGAGGTGAAGGAAATCCGTTTCGGACCGCAGACCGACGAGCACGACTATCAGTTCAAACTCAAGCATGCGAAAGAGTTCCTTGAGGAAGGTAATAAGGTACGTGCATACGTGTTCTTCCGCGGACGCTCCATTCTGTTCAAGGAACAGGGCGAGGTGTTGCTGCTGCGTTTCGCAAACGATCTGGAGGAAGTAGGCAAGGTTGAGTCCATGCCCTCGCTCGAAGGAAAGAAAATGTTTCTCTATCTGGCTCCGAAGAAGGCGGGTACGAAGAAGATCAGCCAGCAGGCCCGCGACCGTGAGGCCGCAGAGGCAGAAGCAAAAGAGCAGGCTCGTCAGCAGAAAGAATCCGCAGAAGCAGCAGTTCCCGCCAATGGTGGACTCTTCGCCAATGCCAAGATTTCTGCCGACGCCCTCAAGAAACTGGCCGAGGACGCAGAAGATTAATCATCAGTGGTCAATGTTTAATGAAAAAGAAGGTGGCGCGCCCGGTATATGCGTAGCTGCCGATTATTAATAACAATTTAAATTTAAAAACAATGCCAAAAGTAAAGACAAACTCCGGTGCCAAGAAGAGATTCTCATTCACCGGTACAGGTAAGGTTAAGAGACGTCACGCTTACCACAGCCACATTCTGACGAAGAAGACCAAGAAGCAGAAGCGCAACTTGGTTGGTACAACTATCGTTGATCAGTCAAACATGAAGCAGGTTCGTGACCTGTTGTGTCTCCGTTAATCCTATTGTCGAACATTTAAAAGAAGAAAACTATGCCAAGATCAGTAAATCATGTTGCATCAAGAGCAAAGCGTAAGAGAATTTTAAAGCTCACTCGCGGCTATTTCGGAGCCCGCAAGAATGTTTGGACAGTAGCAAAGAATACCTGGGAGAAGGGTCTGACCTATGCCTATCGTGACCGTCGTAACAAGAAGCGTAATTTCCGCAGCCTGTGGATCCAGCGTATCAACGCCGCAGCTCGTCTGGAGGGAATGAGCTACTCGGTCCTCATGGGCAAGCTCACCAAGGCTGGTATCGAGATCAACCGTAAGGTGCTCGCCGACCTCGCCATGAACAATCCCGAGGCTTTCAAGGCCATCGTGGAAAGGGTGAAGTAAAGACAAACCCCATCTTAAACAATAAAGCCTCTCACAACTGAGAGGCTTTTTCTATGTCCATTGGGCGAGGAACTGTTCGGCACGTTCGAGATCAGCAGGCGTGTCAATACCTACGGTCTCCACGTCCGTCAGTCCTACACGGATACGATAACCGTTCTCCAGCCATCGCAGTTGCTCGAGGCTCTCGGCTTTTTCCAGCTGTCCTTGTGGCAGGCGTGTGATTTCGGCGAGAACTTCACGACGATAGGCATAGACACCTAAGTGTTTGAGGAAAGGGTAGTTGGATAACCACTCGTCTGACTCTACGCCACGGATGAAGGGTATGACACTCCGGCTGAAGTATAGGGCGAAACCACGATGGTCGGTGACGATCTTCGGTGAGTTGGGATTACTGACGGCGTCCATCGAGTCAAAGCGTTTGCCGAGGGTGCCGATCTGTGTCTGTGGATCGTCGAAGAGCGCCATAAGGGTCTTGATCTGTGAGGGCTGGATAAACGGTTCGTCGCCCTGCACGTTGATGATGACATCTGCCTGTGTACCCGTCTTTTCCACGGCCTCCTCAATACGGTCCGTACCGCTCTTGTGGTCTGCACGTGTCATGACGGCACGCCCTCCGAAGGCCTCCACAGCGCTGAGGATGCGCTCATCGTCGGTGGCCACATACACTTCACTGAGCACGCTGGCAGCCTGCTCGTACACTCGCTGAATCACTGTCTTGCCGCCGAGAATGGCCAGCGGCTTGCCCGGAAAACGCGTAGATGCGTAGCGGGCGGGAATAACGGCTGTAAACTTCATATTGGTTGCAAAGGTAATCAAAAATCTCCATATATATCGTTAAATAATATGGAAAAGTTTGCGGGTGAGCAAAAATATTACTAAATTTGCCACAGTTTTTAAAACGAATACGCATGACTACAAAATATATTATCACTTCGATACTGACCCTTCTGCTGACGCTGCCAGCCAGTGCGCAGAAGATGACACTTGGTACTGCCACCACGAAAGACGGTGGCGAATACAACGGAGAATTACAGTCTGGCAAGCCTCATGGCAAGGGGCGTACCACATACAAAAATGGTAATGTCTACGAAGGCGAATACGATAAAGGTTATCGTCAGGGCTTCGGCACTTATACCTTCATCGACGGCGAGAAGTACGAAGGCGAGTGGTTCCAGGATCAGCAGCACGGCAAGGGGATCTACTATTTCGCCAACAACAACCGCTACGATGGTCTGTGGTTCCGTGACTATCAGCACGGTCACGGTGTGATGTACTACTTCAACGGCGATAAATACGACGGAGAGTGGTTCAAGGATATGCGCTCTGGCAAAGGCCGTTACACCTTCGCCAGTGGTGCCTACTACGATGGTGAGTGGGTAAATGACAAGAAGCAGGGTAAGGGTATCTTTGACTGGGGCGACGGTTCCGTATACGATGGAGATTGGAAGGATAATATGCGCCACGGCAAGGGTACGTTCCGCTATGCCGACGGTGACACTTATACAGGTCAGTGGTCAAACGATGAAATGAATGGCCGCGGCATCTATAAGTTCCAGAATGGTGATGTCTATGAGGGTGACTACCAGCAGGGACATCGTACGGGCTCTGGTATTTTCCGCTATGCCAACGGCGATAGGTACACGGGCCAGTTCCTTAATGGTGACAAGCACGGTCAGGGCACGTTTATTTGGAAGAATGGTGATACCTATTCTGGCATTTGGAGGTATGACTTGCAGGATGGCCGTGGAAAACTGACTAAAAAGAATGGCGACCTTGTCGAGGGTGTCTTCCGTAAAGGGCAGCCTCATGGTGAGTGTGTCTTGCGTTTCGCCGATGGCTCAAAATTCAAGGGTCACTTCAAGGATGGCAAGCGGCACGGTCCCGCCATCGAAGAGGATAAGAACGGACTGCGCTTCGAGGGTAGTTATGCAGAAGATGTGCGCGACGGTCACTTCATCGAGAAAGACCGTAATGGCCGTATTGTAGCTGAGGGTACCTATACTCGTGGACACAGATCAGTGAATTAAGATGTAAGTACATAAAGGTAAAACGAACATAAAAGCAATTACTAAAAAAATCTTATCGTATGATTATCGACACAATTGAAAACCTAAACAAGTACGTTGGCTTGAATCCTCTTTTTGCCGACGTTATTGAATTCCTGAAAGCCAACGACATCCGTACTATGGAGCCAGGCAAGTATCCTATCCGGGATAAAGATCTCTTTTTGAACCTCACCGTAGCGAAGGGTAGGGGATCCGAGAATGCTGTTCTCGAAACGCACGTCAACATGATTGACATCCAGATCCCTATCTCTTGTGAGGAGACCTTCGGCTATACACCATTCTGTGACCTGCCGGCCTTCGACTACAATGCTGAAAAGGATGTTACCCTCTACGGCGACACAAAGCCTCAGACCTATGTTACTCTGAAGCCTTTGCAGATGGCAATCTTCTTCCCTCAGGACGGCCATGCACCCTGCATCGCCGATAACCCCGAGATCAAAAAAGCAATATTCAAGGTAAAAGCATAATACGTTATGGCAACGAAGAAAGCAACCCCTAAGAAGTCTGCCACGAAAAAGGCAGCAGCCCCTAAAGCTCCAGAGCATATAGGATTAGTAAGAAACGATAGTTGGCTGGAGCCCTTTGAAGACGCCATCCGCGGACGTCATGACCACGCTGTGTGGAAGATTGGGCAGCTGACGCAAAACGGAAAGAAGAAACTCTCCGACTTTGCCTCAGGTCATCTCTACTTCGGACTCCACAAACTGTCGAAGGGCTGGGTATTCCGTGAGTGGGCTCCCAACGCCACGGACATCTACCTCATTGGTGACTTTAACAATTGGCAGGAGTCTGATAAATATCGCTGTAAGCGCATTGCAGGTACCGACAACTGGGAACTGAAGCTCTCGGAGAAAGCCCTGAAGCACGGCCAGCTCTATAAGATGAAGGTGAAGTGGAACGGCGGTGAGGGTGAGCGCATCCCCGCCTGGTGCCAGCGTGTGGTGCAGGACGATCAGACAAAGATCTTCTCAGCCCAGGTGTGGAACCCCGAGAAGCCCTACGAGTTCAAGAAGAAGACCTTCAAGCCCAAGAAGAACCCGCTGCTCATCTACGAGTGCCACGTGGGTATGGGACAGGATGCCGAGAAGGTGGGTACCTATACGGAGTTCAAGGACAATGTGCTGCCGCGCGTCATCAAGGACGGCTACAACTGCATCCAGGTGATGGCCATCCAGGAGCATCCTTACTACGGCTCCTTCGGCTACCACGTGTCGTCGTTCTTCGCTCCCTCCAGCCGTTTCGGCACACCCGAGGAACTGAAGGAACTCATCGACACCGCCCATCAGAAGGGCATCGCCGTGATCATGGACATCGTACACTCCCACGCCGTGAAAAACGAGGTGGAAGGACTTGGCAACCTCTGTGGCGACCCGAACCAGTTCTTCTATCCAGGCGACCGTCACGAGCATCCCGCCTGGGACTCGCTCTGCTTCGACTACGGCAAGGACGACGTGCTCCACTTCCTGCTCTCCAACTGTAAGTACTGGCTCGAGGAGTATCACTTCGACGGTTTCCGTTTCGATGGTGTCACCTCGATGCTCTACTACTCACACGGACTGGGAGAAGCCTTCGGAGGTTACGGCGACTACTTCAACGGCCATGAAGATGATAATGCCATCTGCTACCTGACACTCGCTAACAAACTGATCCACGAGGTGAACCCCAACGCCATCACCATCGCCGAGGAAGTATCCGGCATGCCTGGACTCGCTGCAAAGTTCGAGGATGGCGGCTACGGCTTCGACTACCGTATGGCCATGAACATCCCCGATTACTGGATTAAGACGATTAAAGAGGTACGCGACGAGGACATCAACGTGTGCTCCATCTTCTGGGAGGTCAAGAATCGTCGTCCCGACGAGAAGACCATCTCATATTGTGAGTCGCACGACCAGGCACTCGTGGGCGATAAGACCATTATCTTCCGACTCATCGATGCTGACATGTACTGGCATTTCGCCAAGAAGGATGTCAACGACATAGCCCAGCGTGGTATCGCCTTGCACAAGATGATCCGTCTCGTCACTGCAGCAGCCATCAATGGCGGCTACCTGAACTTCATGGGTAACGAGTTTGGCCATCCCGAGTGGATTGACTTCCCGCGTGAGGGCAATGGTTGGTCGTACAAATATGCCCGCCGTCAGTGGAACCTCGTCGACAACAAGGACCTCTGCTATCACTGGCTCGGCGACTTCGACCGTGAGATGCTGAAGGTCATCAAGTCGCAGAAGAACTTCCAGGATACGCCTGTGCAGGAGATATGGCATGATGATGGCGACCAGGTGCTCTGCTTCATGCGCGGCGACCTTGTTTTCGTGTTCAACTTCTCACCCACACGTTCATACACCGACTACGGCTTCCTCGTGCCCACAGGCTCTTACGAGGTGGTGCTGAATACCGACTCGAAGGACTTTGGCGGCAACGGCTTTGCTGACGACTCGATAACACATTATACGAACTACGATCCGTTGTATGTTCAAGATCACAAGGAGTGGCTGAAGCTCTATATCCCTGCGCGCTCCGCCGTTGTCCTACGCAAAGTCTAATCATAAAGCTTCATGCTTAAAGCTTAAAGCACAAAGCTCAATGAACTATAATCATCCTTTGAAAAACAGTAGCACTCTCAACATCCGTGTGATGTGTGCTACTGTTTTTGTACTCTTCTCCTTCTGCTGGCTCTATTTCTTTCAGTCCGATCTGTTGACTGTCACCCAGCACATACTTAGTGGTGGACTCACGAAGTACCATCCTCTTCTGGGTGCGATTATCATCATTGTACTGCTACAACTACTCCAACTTATTGTCTACGGAATCACCCGTATTGGTAAGCGTGCCCATGCGCTTACATATTTGCCATCGATGTTGGTTCTCGCTTTGATTACCGATATCAACTTTGGCAGTGAAGGAAGGGATGTACATGATTGGTCTTGGTTTCTCCCACTTATCATCCTTTTGCTATGGCTGCCAGCCATGTGGTTTCTCCACCTCCTGCAGGAGCTAGAGAGCGACAATGATTATTCACTGATCTCCCGACCGGTATGGATCAACATGCTGCTTATGGGGCTCCAAATCATGTGTGTGGCTTGGATGGGCAGCACCAATGCTGTGTTCCAATATCGCATGAGTACAGAGGTGCAGTTGGCAGAAGGCCATTATCAGAAGGCATTGGAGGTAGGCCGGAAGTCGCTTGAAAGTGATCCTTCTCTGATGATGCTCCGTATGTATGGCCTTGCACGTCAGAATGTTCTTGGTGAGCGTCTCTTCGAGTATCCTATTACCGGCACGTCGTCGCAGATACTCCCCATGAACGAAGCTGCAAGAATGCTCTACTGTCCTGTCGACAGTTTATGGCGGTTCTTAGGTGGTCGTCCTTCTGGGACCATGGAGCCTATGCGCTTTCTGGAACTTCTGGCTCGCCGGGATAGCGTTGTTCCTCGTCAGGTGGCCGACTATCGTCTATCGGGTCTTCTCATCGACCGCCAGCTCGACCGTTTTGCTCAGGAGTTACGTTGCTATTATCCGCTTGACGACCATCTGCCCCGCCATTACCGGGAGGCATTGGTGCTCTATGCACACTCGCGTTCTAATCCCTTGTATGTCTATCATCACGCCGTCACCGAAGAAGATTGGCGCAACCTTCAGGAGTTGAAACGCCGTTATCCGGATTTCAACGAGCGTCATGTGAATGTTGAGCAACAGTACCGCGGCACCTACTGGTACTATTACGAATATGAGAAATAATGATCGTTTGTAGTATGAGAAGAAGTGTTGTGATACTGCTGATGATGGCTGCCACGCTTGGTGCTGTTGCCGGAAAAAGTGAACTGAAGCCTCGACTTGTGGTGTGTACGGATATAGCACCGGCTGACGTGGAGCCTGACGATATGGAGTCGATGGTAAGGCTGATGGCTTATGCAGATCAGTTTGAGATAGAAGCACTGATTACATCGGTGGGATGGAATTGTGATCCTTATCCGTTGGAGTGGTCACAGTATCTGTATCGAGTGATTGCTGCCTATGCCAAGGATGTGCCAAACCTAATGAAACGCTCTGGGCAAAAGAGGTTTCTTTCGATGAAAAAAGAGAACGGCAGACAGCAGATGGGATATTGGCCGAGTGCGGAGTATCTCAGTAGTCGTGCCGTTATGGGTAGTATGTATGGTGGTATCCGTTCTATTGGTGAACGTAACGAATCACAAGGCAGCGAGTTACTTATCCGTCTGGCCGATGAAGATGACCCCCGGCCCATCTATGTGGCTGCGTGGGGCGGGGCTAATACGCTGGCACAGGCCATCTGGCGGGTCAAGCAGACACGAACGGATGACGAGGTCAGAAAGTTCGTCCGAAAGTTTCGCATCTTTACCATTACCGATCAGGATATGGACTACGCTCATCGCATGGATCGTGCTCGCAGTTCGCACATGTGGTTGCGACAGGAGTTCAAGGATGATTTGCAGTTTGTCTGGGACGAAGGCGCCTGGCAGGAACAATGTGAGTTGGGCAAGCAAAACTGGAAGCAGCATCAGCAGAATATTCAGGGAAAGGGTGCGTTGGGTAAGGAATACCCCAATTACAAATGGGGTGTGGAGGGTGATACTCCGAGTTTTCTTTACGTGATGCCAAACGGCTTGAACGACCCAGATGATCCCACGCAGGCAGGCTGGGCAGGTTATCACGAGCGTGGACTCTGTGCCGATTCGCTGACTATCGCTTGGACTAGTTGGCAGGAACCGCTTCGTAGTAAGTCCGTGGATTATAAGCGCCGGTTTTATTTTGACGAACTCAACGATTTTATGGCGCGTATGCAGTGGGCTGACCAAGGGGAGGGCAATCATAACCCGTTGGTGAAGGTGAATGGTAGTCTGGGAGTAAAACCTTTTCGTGTCTCGGCAATAGCTGGTACGGACATCCTGCTGGATGCTTCTTGTTCGATGGATGCTGACGGTGACAGTCTCTCATTCTATTGGTGGCAGCAACCGGAAATTGGTAGAATAAAAATAACCATTGGCCAGGAAGACCAGCCAATGGTTAAGATTCATATTCCAGATGATGCCGGCAATGACACGATACACATTGTCTGCGAAGTGCATGACAACGGTCCCTTCCGTCTGGTGGCTTATCGCCGGATTATCATCTCAATCGAACCTCAGAGTGAATGACAGGTTCGCGTATTAGGTGTAGAGATAACGTTTGATAGAGCGTTTAGGAGTCTTCTCAAACTCTTCCTCGCGAATCTCAATCTCGGCAATCTTCTCGTAGGCGGGAATCATCTCGTTCAAGCCGTTGCGGTTCTGCTCCATGACATTCTTGATGTCATCGATGGTGAACTTCATGTTCTTCGCCTCGTCGTAGTCGGGATAGACGAGGGCAACGAGCTTGTTGTCGCGTTGTACGACGACGCTCTCGACGACGAGGGTCATGGAGTTGAGCTTGTCTTCGATCTCCTCGGGATAGATATTCTGTCCGTTGGGGCCGAGGAGCATGTTCTTGATGCGGCCGTTGATGAAGACGTTGCCGGCATAGTCCACCGTGCCTAGGTCACCGGTGTGGTACCAACCTTCGCGGTCGAGGGTCTCACGGGTGGCCTCGTCGTTCTTATAGTAGCCGATCATCGTGTTCAGTCCGCGGGTAAGGATCTCGCCAGGCACGTTCTGCGGATCGGGCGAGTCGATCTTCACCTCCATGTGGTAGGCTGCCTTGCCGCAGGAGCCGGGAGCGAAGTAGTGCCAGTCCTCGTAGCAGATGATCGGGGCGCACTCCGTAGCGCCGTAGCCGACGGTGTAGGGGAAGTCGATGCGCTTGAGGAACTGCTCCACCTCCTGATTGAGGGCAGCACCGCCGATGATTACCTCGTACATCTGTCCGCCGAAGGCCTTGAGCACCTCCTTGCAGATCATCTCCCGCACCTTCTTCGAGATGACAGGCATCTGCAGCAGCAGGCGCATGCGGTTGTTCTGGATCTTCGGGAACACCTTCTTACGGATGATCTTCTCGATGATGAGGGGCACGGCGATGACGATGACGGGCTTCACCTCGGCCAGGGCCTGGGCGATGATGGCGGGCGACGGCACACGGTTTAGGTAATACACATGGCAGCCGTGGAGGAACTCGAAGATGAACTCGAAGGCCATGCCGTACATGTGGGCCATGGGGAGCATGGAGATAATGCGGTCGCCGGTCTTGATGGTCTTGCCAAGGACATGCTCGGCAAAGTCGTAGTTCGACCAGATGGCACGGTAGGGGAGCATCACACCCTTGGAGAAGCCCGTGGTGCCGCTGGTGTAGTTGATGAGCGCCAGCTCGTTGGGATCCTGCTCGTGGTAGTAGCTGACGTGCTCCTTGCGGAAGTACTTGGGGAACTTCTTTCCGTAAAGTTCGTTGAGGTGTTCACGGGCATAGGTGAGCTTGTCTGTGCGGGATACCATCAGCGAGTAGTCGGGATTGTTGATGATGCCTTCGAGGCGCGGCATCTGCAAGGGGTCGATGGTCGTGGCCACGTGGTCACCCACGAAGAGCAGTCGGGCTTCGGAGTGGTTGACGATATTGTGGATCTGCTCCGCATTGAACTCGTGCAGGATGGGTACGGCGATGGCACCATAGGTGAGCGTGGCGAGGAAGGCGACGGCCCACTGGCTGGAGTTGCGCCCTGCGAGGGCAATCTTGTCGCCCTTCACGATGCCGCTGTTCTCAAAGAGAATATGAAGTTTCTCAATCTTACGTGCCACGTCGTGATACTGCAACGTCTGACCCTTATAGTCAGTCAGCGCATCGCGGTCCCAGTTGTCGATGATGCTCTTCTGGATCAATGAGTTAAAACTAGGTATCTGTTCCATAAGCGATTAGATATTCTGATATAAGTAGCGTTTGATACTCTTTTTAGGTGTCTTGGCAAACTCTTCCTCATGCAGCTGGATGGCAGCGATGCGGCTGTAGACGGGCAGCTGGTTGTTGAGTTCCTGACGGTTCTGTTCCATGATTTCCTCCAGTTCCTCCTGGCTGAAGTTCACGATCTCATCCTTGTCGGGATGTACGAGTGCGACGAGTTTGTCGCCCCGTTGAATGACAACGCTCTCTGCAACCATCGCCATCGAGTTGAGCTTGTCTTCGATTTCCTCGGGATAGATGTTCTGTCCGTTGGAGCCCAGAAGCATGTTCTTGATGCGTCCGCGGATGAAGATATGACCTGTGGGAGCCATCGTGGCGAGGTCGCCGGTGTGGTACCAGCCTTCGTCGTCAACGACCTGACGGGTGGCCTCGTCGTTCATATAGTAGCCGAGCATGACGTTCGTGCCCTTAGTGACGATCTCGCCGGGGATATGCTCCGGATCGGAGGAGAGGATCTTCACCTCCATGCGATCGACGGGCTTTCCGCAGCAGCCAGCCACGAACTCCTTGTGGTCGCAGTAGGAGATGAGCGGGGCGCACTCTGTAGTGCCGTAGCCCACGGTGACGGGGAAATTGATGGAGAGCAGGAACTCTTCGACCTCCTTCGACAGGGCAGCGCCTCCGACGATGACCTCGTAGGCCCGTCCGCCAAAGGCCTTGTACACTTCCTGACAGATGCGCTCCTTCACCTTCTTCGACACGACGGGCATCTGCAGCAGCAGGCGCATGCGGTTGTTCTGGACCTTTGGGAACACCTTCTTGCGGATGATCTTCTCGATGATCAGGGGGACGGTGACGATGAGCGTGGGCTTCACCTCTGCGAATGCCTGGGCGATGATGGCGGGCGACGGCAGACGGGTGAGGAAGAACAGATGGCATCCGTGGCAGAAGCCGAAGAGGAACTCGACGGCCATACCATACATGTGAGCCATCGGCAGGATGCTTAGCAGGTTGTCGCCAGGATGGACTTTCTTGCCCAGACGGCTGATGATGAACTCGACGTTGCCCCAGATGGCACGGTAGGGCAGCATGACACCCTTGGAGAACCCCGTCGTACCACTGGTATAATTGATGAGTGCCAGTTCTTCGGCTTGGTCTTTATAATACTTCACATGCTCTTTGCGGAAAGCCATCGGATACTTGCTGCCAAACAACATATTTAAATGTTCGCGTGCGTAGGTGACACTCTCTGAACGGCTGATTAACAGTGAGAAATCGGGGATGTTAATTATAGCCTCCAAAGCGGGCATCGCCTCAGGGTCAATGGTCTTGACGGCATAATCGCCGATGAACAGCAACTTTGAGCCGGAATGATTTACGATGTTCTGGATCTGTTCGCCGTTAAACTCATGGAGAATGGGTACTGCGACAGCGCCATAAGTGAGCGTAGCTATATAGCTGACTGCCCAATGGGCGGAGTTTCGTCCGCAGATGGCAATCTTGTCGCCTTGGACAATACCGCTATTCTCAAAGAGTATATGTAGTTTCTCTATTTTTCGTGCGACATCATGATACTGGAGTGTAATCCCCTGATAGTCGGTTAGGGCATCTTGATCCCAGTTCTCAACGATGGCCTTTTGGATATAAGCATTAAAACTGCTAAATTGGTCCATAAAAATTGCACAATGTTTTAAATTTTGTGCAAAGGTACTGCAATTTCTGCACATTCGCAAATAAAATGTGCAGTTTTTTATGCTTCAGACTAAAAAATAACAGTTATTATACAATAAAACATCATTATCGTGCTGAAATTGCACGATTACTATTCATATCTCATGGATTTGGCAGGATGGATATGAGAGACGAGGAAACTTGGCAGGATGAGTACGAACACACAGGCAAGAAGTGTGAACAGATCGAGCACGAGGACGAGTGGCAGGTTCAGTTCTACAGGTGCTTTGCTGACATAGTAAACCTGAGGGTCGAGAGTGACAAGGCCCGTGTATTGCTGAAGTATGACGATGCCAATGCCTAGAATATTACCCCAGAGCATGCCTTGGCCGATGATGAACACCGAGAACCAGAGGAACGTATGGCGGATGGTCTTATTGCGTGAGCCGAGTGCTTTGAGGATGCCAATCATCTGCGTGCGTTCAAGGATAATGATGAGCAGTCCGCTGATCATCGTGAATCCGGCGACACAGACCATCAGTACTAGGATAATCCATACATTCATGTCGAGCAGTTCCAGCCATGTGAACACGTTTGGATAGAGTTCATAGATGGTTTGGCTGATGAGCGTATTGCCATGTCCATCGTTGGAGCGGTTGATCTGACTGATGAATTCATCGAAGGTAAAATCTATCTGACTCAGGTCTTTGACCGTGATTTCCACACCTGTACAATGGTCCTTATCCCAGCCGTTCAGACGGTTGACAGCGTAGATGTCCGTGAAGCAGAGGCTTTCGTCGAAACGTGTCATGTTGGTCTGATAGATGCCTGCGATAGTGTATTTCCTGGTCTTTACATTCTCATCGCCTATAAAGTAGGCATAGACCTGGTCATCGGTTTTCAGCTTCATCTTGTCGGCAATCATCTTGGATACCAACAACTGATATTTGCTGATGGAATCACTAAACTCAGGGATGGTGCCAGACAGGAGGTTGTCTTTTAGGAATGAAGCATCGAACTCAGGGCCGACACCCTTGAATATCACGCCTAGGAAATCATCATCAGTCTTCAACAGCCCCTGTACGTAGGAGTATCGCTGGATGTGCTTAGTGCCAGGCAGATGACGCATCACCTGCATCAGACTGTCGTTAACCACAATGGAATAAGGATCAGAGTCGTTGTACTTCAGCAGGTTGCTCACTTGGATATGTCCTCCAAAGCCAGCCACCTTATCGCGGATGGTGTGTTTGAAACCCAGTACGACGCTCACCGTGATAATCATCACAGCCAATCCAATGGCAACACCGGCAATGGCAATACGGATGACAGGGCGACTGACTTTCCGTTTGTCACCCTGATCACTGTAGATTCTCTTAGCTATGAATAAGGGAAGATTCAACTCTCTACTCTCAACTACTCATCGACGCGACCGGGATAGGCCTCGAGGGCTTTGCGCAACACGAAGAGTGCACGCTCCAGGTCTTTCTTCTTCAGCACGTAGGCGATACGCACCTGGTTGATGCCTGCTCCTGGAGTGGTGTAGAAGCCAGCGGCAGGGGCCATCATCACCGTTTCTCCCTCGTAGTTAAATTCCGCCAGACACCAGCGGCAGAACTTCTCAGCATCGTCAACAGGCAGCTTTGCCACAGTATAGAAGGCACCCATAGGGATGGGGGAGTAGACACCGGGGATGCGATTCAGGCCGTCAATAAGACACTTTCGACGCTCCACATATTCATCATACACGTCACGTAAGTATTCCTCAGGCGTGTCGAGCGATGCCTCTGCCACAATCTGTCCGATGAGGGGAGGGGAGAGACGAGCCTGACAGAACTTCATCACGGCAGCACGTACCTCTTTATTTTTAGTGATGAGGGCGCCGATGCGGATGCCGCACTCGGAATAGCGCTTCGATACGGAGTCGATAAGGATGACATTCTGCTCGATGCCTTCCAGATGGCAGGCAGATATATAGGGTGAGCCTGTGTAGATATACTCGCGGTAGACTTCATCGGAGAAAAGGTACAGGTCGTATTTCTTAACCAGGTCACGTATCTGGTTCATCTCACGCCGGGTATAGAGGTAACCCGTTGGGTTGTTGGGGTTGCAGATCATGATGGCTCGGGTACGCTCGTTGATGAGTTCCTCGAACTTCTCTACCTTAGGCAGCGAAAAACCCTCTTCGATGGTGGTGGCAATAGTGCGGATCTTTGCACCTGCCGAAATGGCGAAAGCCATGTAGTTGGCATAGGCAGGCTCAGGCACGATGATCTCATCGCCTGGATTCAGGCATGAGAGGAATGCAAAGAGCACCGCCTCGGAACCGCCCGAGGTGATGATGATGTCATCGGCTGTCACGCTGATGTTGTATTTCGCGTAGTAGTCCACCAGTTTCTCACGGTAGCTCTGGTATCCCTGTGAGGGTGAGTACTCCAGTATCTCACGGTCGATCGTTTTCAGGGCATCGAGCGCTACTTGTGGTGTGGGCAGGTCTGGCTGTCCGATGTTCAGATGGTACACCTTTGTCCCTCTTTTCTTGGCTGCAACAGCCAGAGGGGCAAGCTTTCTGATGGGTGACTCCGGCATCTCAATGCCGCGGACGGATATTTCTGGCATCGTTTTATTTACAATTTAACGATTTACAATTTGACAATTCGCAATTTTGGGTGCAAAGGTACTAAAAATATTTTAAATCATGCGTTTTTTCAGTTTTTATGTGTACTTTTGCATCAAAAATTTATTCAAGATGAACTACGAGGAATTGCTGGAGACGCGTGACGTCCGTAAGACCACGAAGGTCAGACTGCCTTATGGCTATTTTTACAAGCGGCTAATTGATGGGAAATACTCCAACTTCGTGGAGTTCCATGATGAAGTGTCCGATGCCATCACTTTCAGCAGCAGCGTGAAGGCTGAATATGAGGCGTTGGCTGATATCCATCAGAAGCAACAGTTACATTTCACGCCCAACGAGGGTGACGATGGTGTCTATGCCATCGCTGTCGAGGTGGGCAATTATGTCACGATTGAACAGCAGCTTAACGAGAATCCTTCGATGGTGGCCAAGGGGGATTTCATGACGAGTACCTTGCGCGATCTCTTCGATATTACCACCGAGCTCCATGCCCATGACATTTATCATGTGTGCTTCGCTCCCTCGAATATCCTGACGCGTAAGAACGACGGCAGCGTGCGCCTGCTCATGCACGGCTCCTTCTACCAGCATATCGATCCAGAGATGCTTTACGAAGGGGTAGAGTCGTATGTGGCACCTGAAATATTCGAGGGGCAACCTGTCACCGCCACAGCCGATGTCTATTCGCTGGGTTGTTTCATCGACTGGCTTTACCGTTCGTCGGGACTGCCGATGGAACTGAAGCCTATCGTTAAGAAAGCGATGGCACTGGATCCTGCTCAGCGATATCCTTCTGTCGAGGCTCTTCGTCAGGCTGTCAACAAGGCCCGTACGATGCGCCATGCCGTTCTTTATGGCGGTTCGGCCCTCGCCATCGCCCTCTGCATCGTCGGCCTCTTCTTCTACATGTTGCCATCCACCGAGCCAATTGAGTTTGTCAAGCCCGTCCAGGAGCCTATCCCCGAGGACATGCTTGAGGATAACATGGACGAATATTTAGGTATTGGAGCTGATATGGACTCAGCTACCATTGCTGATATCGTGGAACAGAATAAGTTGCGTGATACGATCTCTGCCGATGACCGTGTGATGAAACAGTATAATGCCAAGGCCGAGGCCATCTTCCGCAAGCAGTTCACCAAGGCTGCCGAGGCCATCATCTCCAAGGTCTATAATGTCGAGTCCATGAACGGCGAACAGACAGTCTTTGCTGCCAAGACTAAGCAGATGACAGAAGACCTGGCCAAAAAACAGCAGGAACTGGCAGGCCTCACAGACCTCAGTTCCGACCGTACGCAGGCCATTGCATCGGAAATCATTGAGAACATCACCCGTAAGAAGATGGAGGCGATGGACAAAGATTATATCGGTCTGAGACCACGTGCAGAGGAGAAGAAACCCGTGACCGGTTCTTCGTCAACATCATCCTCCACAGGTAGTTCGTCGACAAGCACCGTGACCCGAACCACCACATCGTCTACCACCAGCAAACCTGCAGGCAACAGTAAGACAAGTATCTACGACCGTAACAGGGATAGTTATGGCAGGGATCCGTTTGACCCTGTAGACCCTGACAATCATAAAACAAAACGATAAAACAAATTAATAAAATGAGATCAAGAACAGCTATCTGGTTTGAGTGCAAGATCCGTTATGAGAAAGTGATGGAAGACGGCTTGCAGAAGAAAGTGAATGAGAACTATGTCGTTGATGCCCTGAGTTTCAGTGAGGCTGAAGAGCGCATCATGGAAGAGATGTCAAGCTATATCAGCGGTGAATTCGACGTGGCTGACATCAAGAAGGCTGCCTACAAAGAGATCTTCTTCTCCGACGATGATATGGCCGACAAGTGGTACAAGGCCAAACTACAGTTCATCACCATCGACGAGAAGACGGAGAAGGAGAAGCGCAGCACTGTGACTTATCTTGTGCAGGCTGGTTCCTTCAACGGTGCCGTGAAGAACATCGAAGAGGTGATGGGCGGCACGATGATCGATTATGTTATCGCCTCTGTTGCCGAGACCACGCTGATGGACGTCTTCGAATATAAGAAAGCAGAATGATGTTCGACGTCAAAGGGAAATTACATAGTGTATTGGACACATTGCCACAGGGTGTACGCCTTGTGGCAATTTCCAAGTACCACCCTAACGAGTATATCGAGGCTGCTTATGCCGAGGGTCAGCGTATCTTCGGCGAGAGCCACGAGCAGGAACTGCGTCTGAAGCACGAGTCGCTGCCTAAGGATATCGAGTGGCATTTCATCGGTCATCTGCAGACGAACAAAGTGAAGTACATCGCTCCGTATGTATCTATGATCGAGGCTGTTGACTCCATGAAACTCCTGCGGGAGATTAACCGTCAGGCAGAGAAGTGCGGACGGATCATCAACGTCTTGTTGGAACTGCATATTGCCGAGGAGGCAACGAAATACGGCCTGACGCTCGATGCTTGTCGTGAACTCCTTGCCGGTGGGGAATGGCGTGAACTGACGCATGTGCGTATTTGTGGACTGATGATGATGGCATCGTTCGTCGACGATCGCGAACAGATCCGTCGTGAGATGCAGACGGCCGCCGACTTCTTCGACGAGGTGAAAGCCCGGTATTTTGCCGACGATGAGGCGTTCTGCGAACGCTCGTGGGGTATGAGCGACGATTACCCCATCGCCCTTGAGACTCGTACGACGATGGTTCGTGTGGGCACCGCCATCTTCGGCCCACGGGTATATTAATCGCTTGTTTTCGGCTGATGGCCGAAGTAATACTGGTCGCGCTTCCTGGTGATGCTGCCGAAGTTGATGGCATGCACAGGACAGTAATGGTAGCAGGCCAGACATGAGGTACACCGTCCGTTGTGAATCCACGCGGGCGGTGTGCCTTTGATATTGTCTACGGGACACACCTTCTCGCACTTGCCGCATTGGATGCACACCTCACTATCGACGGTAAACTTCCTGTCGGTGACCATCCGCTTGTTGAAGTAGCCGCCGAGAATGTATGAGTAGAGTCGTGGTGTGGCACCCTTCTCCAGATCCACGATGCCGCGGCGCCGTTCCTTTATCATCCGAATGATAAGTGGCAAACGCTGTTTGGCTGTCTCTATCTTTTTGGCCTCTTTCTCCTCGGTGTCGGTTTTCATGAAGGGTAGGCAGACGTAAGACTCGGGCATGGTCACCGAGAAAAGCGTCTCTGCCCGCAGACCCTTGGCAGCCAGGTCCTTGTTCAGGATGGTCATGGCCTCGCCCATGTTGTCGCCGCAGGTGGTCAGCGCCCAGCAGAAGGTATCCGCCTTCCTGTGGTCTATAGTCATCTTGGCGATGAAGTCTCTCACGATCCTTGGTGGCTGCCAGCCGTGCGTAGGGAAGCAGAAGCCGATGCGCTCGCCTTCGCCAAGGGTGAAATGATAACGCTTCTCCCTGATCAGGTCGGGGATGTAGAGCAGTTCCTCGTCGATGGCGTCGGCCATCTGACGTGCCACCCATCGGGTGTTGCCTGTGCCTGAGAAATAGAATACCATAGTTTTATTCGTGATGATAGGGTTCTCCGCGGATGATGGTGCAGGCGCGGTATATCTGTTCGGTGACGACGAGACGTACCATCTGATGCGACAGCGTCAGCTTCGAGAGCGACAACTGTTCGTTGGCGCGTCCGTAGACGGCAGGCGAGAAGCCGTAAGGCCCTCCGATGACGAACACGAGCCGCCGTGCCGTAGCCTGTTTCTGCTCCAGCCATCGGGCCAGTTCCACGCTGCGCAGCTCTTTGCCGTGCTCGTCGAGCAGCACCACGGTGTCCTGTGGCTGTATCTGTTTGAGTATCAGTTCGCCCTCAGCCGTCTTCTGCTGTTCCTCCGAGAGACTCTTGGTGTTCTTGAGCTCAGGGATGGTCACGATATCGAAGGGCATATAGTGGCCGATGCGTGCGGCATAGTCGCTGATGCCTGCCTGGAAATGCTTGTCGGTGGTCTTACCCACTAAGATTAGTATTGTTTTCATTCTTGTTTACTGTTTACGGTTTACAGTTTACAGTTGATTAGTTCTATAGGCAGGATAAACAGACAGAAATCTTGCAGAGAATGGCTTGCAAGGTTATCATCTGTAAACCGTAAACTGTAAACAACATTATTTGATCGTTTCTTCTTCGATGAACTGGTCGAACTGGCTTTGGTAGCCGTTGAACACGTTGATGTCCACGTCGCCCTGTATGCCAGCCACGCGACCGTCGGGACAGAGCTGCCAGAAGGTCAGCCTCACGTCGGGCTTGTATTCGCTGTAGCGGGCGATCCACACGCGGTAGTCACGCTTCAGGTCGGGCTGCTGCGAGAGATAGTTGTTCACGAACAGCTGGTTGACGTAGAGGATCGGCTTCACGCCCGCCCTCCTTTCCACCAGGCGCAGCCAGGTGCGTATCTCCTTGAAGAGTCTCTCCGGGCCTCCATATTGCCTGATCTGCGCGTTGGAGGGTTCTATGTCGAGCACCGGCGGCAGGTCGCCGCTACGGAACAGGGTGTGGTTGATGAAATAGTTTGCTTGTTCGGCTCCGCCCGTGCGCACCGACCAGAAGTGGTAGGCACCGGCGCGGATACCTTGTTTGCGGGCCTTCGCGTAGTCGTTCACGTAATACTGGTTTCGGATGCTTGTGCCCTCCGTCGACTTGATGTAGACGAACGACACGGGATAGTCGGCTGTACCGCTGACGTTATGGCTTCCCCGCTTGCCGACGTGGGTAATGCGCAGACGGTCCCAATGGATGGGGTATTTCTTCCGTCCTTTGCCGTGCTGGTAGCGGGCGATGTCGATGCCGTAGATGCGTTCCGTAGTGTAGCGCATGCGCTCACCCATAAACCGATCGTTGCGCCATTCGCCCACACGCAGACTCGTCTCCCCCTCGGTGTTCGTGACCGTAGCCAGTCCGAAGCCGTTGCGACGCCCCTTTCCCCAGTGGCCTTCGAAATAGTTGTCAGCTGTGGTTGTATACGAGCCGTGGCCTTCCGGTTTCTCTTGGTAGAAGTCGCCTCTGTAGGTGCCGGTGCTGTCGGGACGGATGCCCGTGGTGAGCGAGTCGTCGTGGCAGGTGCCTACAATGGTGCGGCCCAGCGAGTCTGTGGCCAGGGCTGTGCCTGTGCGGACATGTCCTTTCCACCGTCCCACGTTCCAGACTGACACATAAGGGTCGATGTCCACCTCGTGTCGGTGCCCGCCGGCGAAGGCGACCACCATCTCGTAGCCCTCGTCCTGCAGGTTATGGCGGTCGAAATAGTAGTTCAGCTCTTCCTGTAGCCTGGCGTCAGGCATGCCGGTCGCGTGAGGCTGTATCCCGATTCCTGTCGCCAGACTGCTGACTCGCGGCTTCCAGGCAGTCGGCTTGCCCGTCAGAAGACTGGCCGAGAGCAGCGCGGCCAAGGGTAGTATGATGCAGAATATAATTTTTTTCATTTTTTTATGGCGCAAAGATAGGCATTTCTCCTTAAATTTTCGTATATTTGCGGCAGAATTGTTCATTTAACACAAAAAACATGATGAAGGACTTCAATTTCTATGCCCCTACGCGGGTGGTGTTCGGACGGGAATCAGAAGAGAGACTCCCGCAGTTGATACAGCAATATGGTGGTGGCCGCGTGCTGGTACACTATGGTGGCGGCAGCGCCCGCCGTTCGGGACTGTTGGATAAGGTAGAGACGATGCTCACCGAGGCCGGCATTCCGTTTGTGGAGTTGGGTGGGGTAGTGCCCAATCCCCTGCTCTCGAAGGTCAGGGAAGGTATCGAACTCTGTCGTCGTGAGCATGTGAACTTCATCCTTGCCGTGGGCGGCGGCTCGGTCATCGACTCTGCGAAGGCCATCGGCTATGGAGTGGGCTATCCCGGCGACGTGTGGGATTTCTGGGACGGTCGTGCCGTTCCCTGTGAGTGTCTGCCCATCGGCGTGATCCTCACCATCCCTGCCGCAGGTTCGGAGATGTCGTCGAGTTGTGTCATCACCAACGACGAGGGCATGCTGAAGCGTGGCGTGAACAGCGCCCTCTGCCGCTGTCGCTTTGCCATCATGAACCCCGAGCGCACTTACACGCTGCCGCCTTACCAGACGGCCGCCGGTGCCACCGACATCATGATGCACACCATGGAGCGCTACTTCTCAAAGTACGAGGATGCCCTGCTCACCGATGCCATCGCCGAGGCCCTGCTGCGCACGGTGAAGGCTTCCACGCCCGTTGTGCTCGAGCATCCTGAGGACTACACCCATCGCGCCGCCATCATGTGGGCCAGTTCGCTGTCGCACAACGACCTCACAGAGTGCGGCACGGAGAAGGACTTCGCCTGCCATAAGCTGGAGCACGAGCTCAGCGGTCTGTTTGGTGTCACCCACGGCGCAGGCCTGGCCGCCATCTGGGGCTCCTGGGCCCGCTATGTCATGGACAAGCACCTGGCACGCTTCGTTAAGTTCGCCAAGAACGTGATGGGTATTGAGGCTCCCGATACTTCAGAGGCTGACCAGAAGGCCATCGCCCTGCAGGGCATCGAGGCCACCGAGCGATTCTTCAGCGCCATCGGCATGCCTGTGAGCATTCCCGAGCTCATCGGCCGTCAGGCCACCGACGAGGAGATCCGTGAGATGGTTCGCAAGTGCAGCCGCGACGGCAAGATGAACATCGGCGCCATGGAAGTGCTCACCCCCGCCGATATGGAAGCCGTCTACCGTCTCGCCAACGCCTGATTCACTTAATGAATCGGCAGGTTCGCTGAAAAAAGTTGCCGTTCACGCTCATTTGTCTTACCTTTGCAGCAAAAATACAAAAAAAGACAAATGAACATGAAGAAGACGAATCAATTATTGCTGGCCGTTGCCACAATGTTGGCAATGGCAGCCTGTACCGCTGACGACAACTGGTACGACGAGAAATGGACCGACTCGACGAACAGCACGTCGAGCAGTGACGACAACAAGCAGACCACCGCTTCGGACGATGATGTCGTCAGTGGCGTCTCCACTGCCGGCGACGTCACCACGTTCACCGTAGCCCTCAACAAGAACGCCATCGCCGAGACCTACAAGGCCGACGACAATGACGACGACTACCTCGAGAACACCACCATCCAGCGCACCATCACCATCACCTTCAGCACCACCGCCGACGCGACGGTCGAGGGCGACGACGCGGGCATTGTCAGCGTCAGCGGCAACGATGTCATCGCCACCAACACCAGCGGCGAGGTCATCCGCTACGTGCTGACCGGCACCACCACCGACGGCTTCTTCAAGCTCTACTCCACGAAGAAACAGGCCATCGTGCTCAACGGTGTCAACATCACCAACCCCGATGGCGCGGCCATCAACAACCAGAGCAAGAAGCGCACCTTCATCGTCGTCAACGACGGCACGAAGAACTATCTCACCGACGGCACCAGCTACTCCGATGCGACCGGCGACGAGGACATGAAGGCCTGCTTCTTCAGCGAGGGCCAGCTCATCTTCAGCGGCGCGGGCTATCTCGAGGTCGACGCCAACTGCAAGGCCGGCATCCGCAGCGACGACTACGTGCGCACCCTGCCCAAGACCAACATCTACGTCGATGCCTCCTCCGGTAACGGCATCCGCGGCAACGACGCCGTCATCGTCACGGGCGGCGTGATTAATATCAATGTCACAGGTACCGCCGACAAAGGCATCTCTACCGATGGCGAGGTGCGCATCGACGGCGGACGCACCACCATCCTCACCAGCGGCGGCTACGAGTACGACTCAGACGAGAGCGACTATACCGCCTGCTCAGGCATCAAGGCCGACAGCATCGTCACCATCAACGGCGGAGAACTGAACATCAAGTCCACCGGCACTGGCGGCAAAGGTATCAACAGCGACGATCAGATCGTCATCAACGACGGTGTCGTGCGCATCATCACCACCGGCAAGCGTCAGAAAGACTCCAAGGGCAGCGTCTCGCCCAAGGGCATCAAGGCCGACGGTAACATTACCATCAACGGCGGACAGACACAAGTGCGGCTGGAAGGCTCCGGCGACGGCACTGAGGCCATCGAGAGCAAGAGCGAGATACACATCGAGGCCGGTACCGTGGAGTGCTACAGCTACGACGACGCCATCAATTCGGCAGGCAATCTCTATATCGACGGCGGCTACGTCTATGCCCGTTCCATGAACAACGACGGAATCGACGCCAACAAGAACCTTTACATCAACGGCGGCGTAGTCATCGCCGAGGGAGGCCAGCAACCCGAGTGCGGCATCGACGCAGCTGAGGGATACTCAGCCTTCATCAACGGAGGCACGGTGATTGCCGTTGGCGGCGGCATGCAGGCCATATCTTCTTCATCCAAACAAGCCAGCATCGCCGTCAGCGCATCACTGGGCACCACCCTCGGCGTGATCGACGGTACCACCGCCATCCTCGGCTACACCACGCCCGCCAGCAATAGCGGCACCGCCCTGATGATCTCCTCGCCCGCGTTCAAGTCAGGCTCCACCTACACCCTGCGTGCAGGCTGCACCATCGACGGCGGCACCTCATTCTACGGCCTCACTACGGGCTGCATCATCGGCAGCGGCACCCAGAGTGTCGACGTCACTGCCTCCACTTCCGTCAGCGGCTCCATGGGTGGCGGCATGCCTGGCGGCAACAACCGCCCCGGCGGCTGGTAAACAACCCCACCAGTACCATACCATTTGAAACCAAGAGGGTGTGTCAAATAGGCACACCCTCCTCAAATCACGAAGCCCGCCCCCGACCGCCTACCGGTAGGCGGTCGGTAGGCAATTAGTACAGCCCTTCATGCGTACCTTTGCACTATGGAAACAAACGTAACTGATTTTAATTCCCTGGAGCAGGGTCTGGCCGGAAAGGTCAGTGAACTGGAGGCTCAGCGCCTGGTGCGCGAGACTCTATTGGTCGACATCACGCTGGAGGCCATCGCCAATGGTGTTGTGTCGAAGGAACAGAACATCATCCAGCTGATGTCAGGTAAGCCGTTGCAGGGCCGCGACGTGACCGTCATCTCCGACCGTGATGCCATCACCGAATGGAGTGCCGCCATCACTAAGATGGCCGACTTGGCAAACTTCACCGTCTTCGACATCTGCCGGCAAAAGGCGCCGGAGGGCAATCTGAAGCTCGACATCGCCGACTATATCCAGATGCAGCATCCTGTGCCGTTCTAAACGCCTAATAGTTTTTGTTGAGTTTTTGAAGGCTGTCTGATAGGTCGTAACCGACTGTCAGACAGCCTTTTACGTGGTGTTTATTGAGTTTTTGAGGGCAAATCGCCAAAAATTCTATTTTATGTATTATAAAAAAATAATTTTTTGGGGAAAAGGTATCAAAAACTCAAAACCATGCATTTAAAATACTGAATATCAGCAAATTGGCTTTCAATTTAACAATTGTAAAAACTCAACTTTTTGTTCTCAGAAACTCAATCAAAACGTTTTGTCTTTTTAGTGATATTTGCGAAAAATACTGACACTACAGATTGTCATAAACAGCCCTCTGAGACACCCTAGACTAAACCCAGAGTTTACTTAGCCTAAACTCCGACTTTACTTAGCCTAAAGTCCCACTTTAGTCTATCTAAACTCCAAAGCTCCCTTTTTCGGAGCTTCCGAACATTCTAAAGGAAATATTGGATATACGAAACTATTTTACAGTTTTGTCACATACAAGGAACGTTGTGTAAAATAGGGGTCGCAACGAGGAGGGAGGCGGCGATTAAACGCCTCGAAGAAAACTTCCTCGAAAAAAGAATCCCCGGAGTCGTGATGGCTTCGGGGATTTTATTTAGAACTTGTAGTCGAGGCCGATGCCGATGACGTGGTTCGTGCGGCTGTAGGTCTCAAGGCCGTAGGAGGCCTGTTTCTCGTAGTCGCTGTAGAGCGAGCAGAAATAGCTGACGTTCAGGCGGAGCTTCTCGTTGATGTTCCAGGCGCCGCCGAGACCCACGCTGTAGCTGTCGCAGGCGAACGATGTGTCCTGCTGGTAGCCGTCGGAGAGGCCGTAGTCGGTGCGCTGACCGCCGCAGCTGACGGTGAACTTGTCGTTGATGTCGTACTCGACACCTGCGAGGATCTCATGTGTACCGTGGGTTAGATAGTCTTGGCGATAATTACCTTCAGTTCCCATTTTTGCGTTCTTGTCATCGAAGAAGTGGTATTCAAGGGCTGCACGGAGCTTTGGGGTGAACTCATATCCGGCAGCAACGGCGAGAAGTGCTGGCATATCGTAGCGGGTGTTGACACCATCCTCGAATGGAGCGATATAAGGTTGCAACAATTCTTCTACTTTGGTCTTGATTTGAGTGCCAGTCTCTACAGCTTGCTCTGCAGGTATGGCTCCAGCAGCAACAAGCTGAAGCAGGGGAGTCTCAATAAGCTGCGCAGAGTTGAGTGAGGTCTGTAAGGAGTTTGTTTCGTTTTTGGTACTGATTTTAGTGCGGAACTCATAGCGGGCAGAAAGCGTCAGCGGACCTTGATGATAGTTCAGACTAACGATAGGTGTAAATCCCCAACCCTTTTGGTCGACGTCGAGCGAGAGACTGGCAAGGTTACCCATGGTGGAATGGTTAGCATAGATATGTCCACGATAATAGCCGTCGTAGTAGTTGGCACGCATGCCTACGGCAGCAGAGAGATAGTCGACGATCTTGTAAGTGAAGTTAAATTGTCCGCCATAAATATATTGTTTACCTTTCATCTCGGAATCGTATTGGTCCGGAGTTACGATTGGTGCAAAGCCTTTAGTAGAAAGGTTCAGCGTCTGCGTCATTTTGGTAATTATGGTTCCCATCAGCACATTGAACATGGGCACACCATCGTCGTACTGTACGAAACCGCCGCTGCCCACGATGCCGATCATGCCGGAGAGGGCGATGCGGTCTTTCTTGTAGGAGGCGAAGAGGGCAGGTACGATGGGAGCCGAGGCGACACCTTCGTAAGTGGTTCCGTTGTAATCAATGTTGCGACGCTGCCAGGGTTTCTGGAAGTTGAGTGAGAACTGCAGGCCCTCGTGTCCCCAGGCGAGACCGGCAGGGTTGCTGAACACTCCGTCGATCTCGGTGGTGGCGCCACGGGCGAACATGCGGTCGAAGGCGATGTGGTAGTTGGTGTTGGTCATCAGACCGCCGGCGAAAGCTGACGAACTGGCGACGACCAGAATGGTTGATAAGAAAAGTTTCTTCATATTGATTACTTTTTATTGTTTCACCTTTTCACCCTTTCGTTAAATCGGTCAAGGAGCCATTGTTTCTGCTCGGGGATGGTCATGTTAGAGTTGTCGAGTTCGAGGGCATCGTCGGCCTTGCGGAGAGGGGATACTTCACGGTGGGAGTCGATATAGTCGCGCTCCTGGACGTTCTTCAGGATGTCGTCGAAGTCGGCGGGCATGCCTTTCGCCTTCAGCTCGTCGTAGCGGCGCTGGGCACGCACCTCGGCAGAGGCTGTGACGAAAATCTTCAGTTCGGCATCGGGAAAGACGGTGGTGCCGATGTCGCGGCCATCCATCACCACACCCTTGTCCTTGCCCATCTGCTGTTGCTGGGCGACCATCGCCGTGCGCACGAAGGGGATGGCGGCAATGGGGCTGACGTGGTTGGACACTTCGAGCGAACGGATTTCCTGCTCGACGCACTCGCCGTTGAGGTAGGTGTCGGGGCGGCCTGTCTCGGGATTGAACTTAAAGGAGATGCGGATGTCGGGCATCTGCTCTTCGAGGGCAGCGGTGTCGATGCTGTCGTCGCGGAACAGTCCGTGGCGCAGGGCATAGAGGGTGACGGAGCGGTACATGGCGCCCGTGTCTACATAGACGTAGCCGACCTCGCGGGCGAGATCCTTGGCCATCGTGCTTTTGCCGCACGAAGAGTGGCCGTCGATGGCAATGGTGATCTTCTTCATAATGTGTATGCGATGTTAAATAATAATGATGACGCGCTGACGTGGTATTTGCCGTAGGCGATGTGGAGCTTGAAGCGTTCCAGCGAAAGGCCTGCTCCCAGAGAGAGACCGGCGCCGTGGGATGACGAGCCGTCGCTCTCGCTGATCTTCATCTGGCTGGCGCGGCGGAAGTTATAGCCTGCTGCCACGTAGATCTGCGGGGTGAGCAGAACGTCGGCACCGATGCAGAGATGGCGACCGAAGGCCTCGTCCCAGTTGTTGAGTCGGCTCATGGTGGCTGAGAATCTCAGCGGGGCTTTGCCCAGGCGTTTGGAAATGCCCACCTGCAGGTCGAGGGGGATGCGCTCGAAGGTGTCATCGTAGGCCTTCACCTGTCCGCCGAGATTGCGTGCGACAGCCGAGACACTCAGTTCCAGCTCCTCGTTGTAATAGTTCAGTCCGAGGTCGAAGCCTACGGCCAGCGAGCTGTAGCCTGCTATATGCGAGGAGACTACCTTGGCTGTGATGCCGCCGCTGAGTGTCTGGGTGAGGGCATAGGCGAAGGAGCCGCCGATGGCGATGTCGCGGGCGGAGAATGTGCCCAGCTCCTGATAGTCGGCGGTCGTCTCATACATCGTTCCGTAGTCCATATACTGGCCTGTGACGCCCCATGTGCCGCGCTCCCCGATACCCTTGACGAAGGCGGCGCTGGCCGTCTTGCATCCCTCCATGTAGGTCATGTAGTTCAGGTTGATGGTCTTGTCGCTGACGCCGTTGATGAGTGCGGGGTTGTGGAAGATGAGCGTGGCATCGTCGTCGGTGAGGGTGATGTTGTCGCCGCCGAGGGCTGCCACATGGGCACTCACGGGCAGACGGAGGAAGTTGTAGGCCGTCTGGCTCTCCTGGGCGGAGAGAGTTGAGAGTTGAGAGTTGAGAGTTGAGAGCTGACAAAAGGCCATGAGCAGCAGGATTCTCTGCCACCACGCACGCTGATTCCTATGATTTATCGACCTTCTTGTCACGTCCTTTTTCTAAAATCGCTGCAAAGTTACAAAATATTTCTTAATTTCGCAGACAATTTGTCTTTTTACTGATTTACCTTTTTACTTTTTTGTTACCTTTGCAAAACCATACAGTAAATAAACGGAAGAAAGCCGGATTTATTATGGAAACGAAGAAAAGTAGTCATGCCGATCTTGAAGGCCGACGGGTTCAGGGGTTCCTGCTGGGACTGATCCTGGTACTCGCCCTGCTCTTCGTGGCGCTGGAATGGAACAGCGGCGACGCAGGATGGAGTTTCTTCGAGAGCGACGACGACCTGGAGGCCGAGATCGAGCTGGAGCCGCTGAAGCGCAATCAAGATGAGATACCGATGATGCTGCCGCAGGAGGCCAAGGAGGAACTGCCGAAGAGCGAAGAGCTGCGCGTGGTGGAGGACGATGTGGAGCTGGCGCCAGAGATGTCGGAAGAGACTTTGACGGAGATTCCGGAAGAACAGGATCAGCCCGAAGAAGCGCAGCCTGAGGTGGTGGATATGTATAACGAGCCTGTCGATATCCGGGTGGTGGAGGATCTGCCACAGTTCCCCGGAGGGGCTGCGGAGTTCATGAAGTGGCTGACAAAGAACCTGAAGTACCCGCAGTCGGCCCAGCAGATGAAGGTGAAGGGCAGGGTGGTGGCCGAGTTTATCGTCAACAAGGACGGTTCGGTGACAGACCTCCAGCTGGTGGAGCATCTGAACATTGCCTGTGACAACGAGGTGCTGCGGGTGCTCCGGATGATGCCGAAGTGGGAGCCCGGCCTGATGAACGCCAAGCCCTGCCGTACGAAGGTCTGCATACCGGTGGTGTTTAATTTGTAATTTATAGTTTAAAGTTTATAGATGATATGTATAGACCCGAAGAATTACTGAAGAAAGTGAACGAGGCGCTGGAGCAGCTGCCCTACGACCGCAAGCCAGCCTCGCTGTATGAACCTATCAAGTATGTGCTGTCGCTGGGCGGCAAGCGCGTGCGACCTGTTCTCATGCTCATGGGATACAACCTCTTTAAGGATGATCCCGAACGCATCATGACGCAGGCCATTGGACTGGAGACCTATCACAACTTCACCCTGCTGCACGATGACCTGATGGACCATGCCGACATGCGCCGCGGACACGAGACGGTGCATAAGAAGTGGGATGCCAACCAGGCCATCCTCTCGGGCGACACCATGTTGTTGCAGGCCTTCGAACGCATCGAAGCCTGTGAGGTGGACAAGGTGAAGGATGTCTTTGCCACCTTCATGCAGACGACTTATGAGATCGGCGAGGGTCAGCAGCTCGACGTGGAGTTTGAGACCCGCAACGATGTGACCGAGGACGAGTATATCGAGATGATTCGTCTGAAGACCAGCGTGCTTCTGGCCTGTGCCCTGAAGATCGGTGCCATCCTTGCAGGCGCTTCGAAGGAGGATCAGGACAACCTCTACAAGTTCGGTGAGCAGATTGGTCTCGCCTTCCAGCTGCAGGACGATCTCCTTGACGTCTACGGTGACCCGAAGGTGTTCGGCAAGAATATCGGTGGCGACATCACCTCGAACAAGAAGACCTACATGCTTATCAACGCCGTGAACCGTGCCAATGCTTCCCAGCGTGAAGAACTGATGCGTTGGATTGACGCGAAGACGTTCGACCGCAACGAGAAGGTGGCTGCCGTCACGCGTCTTTACGACGAGATTGGCATCCGCAGCCTCTGTGAGCAGAAGATGGAGGCGTGTTATGCACTCGCCCAGCAATATATGGCCAAGGTTTCTGTCAGCGACGAGCGCAAGGCTATCCTCAAGGCCTATGCCGCCGCGATGATGAAGAGGCAATCATGATTGATACACATTGCCATTTAGATGGTGAGGAGTTCCGTGAGGATCTTGAGCAGGTGATTGCAAGAGCCAAGGAGGCTGGGGTTGAGGCTATCGGTGTGCCGGGCATTGACCTCAAGTCATGCGATACGGTGATGGCTCTCTGCGAGCGATATCCTGGCTACTGCTTTCCCATGCTCGGCCTCCATCCAGAGGAAGTCAAAGCCGATTGGCGCGAAGTTTTAGCCGCCATAGCCCCTACAGTCGCTGGGGCTTTGGCAGTCGGCGAGGTAGGTCTCGACTTCTACTGGAGCCGTGAGTTCGAAGATGCTCAGTTACAGGCATTTGAGGAGCAGGTGCGTTGGTCGGTAGAGTTGCAGTTACCGCTGATGATTCATTGTCGTAAGGCGCAGAACGAGATGGTCACTATATTAAAAAGGTATCAGGATGATCTGCCTGGTGGCGTGTTTCATTGTTTTACTGGCAATGCTATCGAAGCGCAGGAGCTGTTGCAGTTTGACCGCTTTGTGTTGGGTATTGGCGGTGTGCTGACGTTCAAGAAATCCAAACTGCCTGAGACGTTGGCCGAGGTTGTGCCATTAGACCGTATCGTCCTTGAGACCGATGCGCCCTATATGGCTCCTGTTCCCATGCGAGGACAGCGCAACGAACCCGCCTTTGTGGCCCATGTGATGAGAAAACTTGCGGAGGTCTATGGTGTCAGCGATGAAACGGTGGATGAAGTGACTACCGCTAACGTGGCCCGTATCTTCCCGTCGATAGTTAACAAATCATAATGTTCAACGGTCAATGCTCATTGTTCAATAAATAATTAGTACCTTTGCA
>Ga0310691_10001419_pt1 | contig 36505 bp, 28 predicted proteins | sample 176DNAGHGlowgp2_FD_203887 | JGI IMG/M metagenome (GOLD analysis project Ga0310691, IMG submission 203887) | Sheep rumen microbial communities from Palmerston North, Manawatu-Wanganui, New Zealand - 1766 DNA GHGlow gp2 (v2) (version 2) | ecosystem: Host-associated > Mammals > Digestive system >... | reverse complement strand
TCCAACATCATGGAGAAGTGCCGCAAGCCGCAGTATCCGGTCTTTTTCGACATTTTCCATTACCTTTACGGAATGAAGACCTACATTATAACAGTGGTGTGGATTGTTTTGCGGCGTGGCCATCATGGCATCAAACTCGGGAAAAATGACTTTTGTGATCCCAAGCTCGTAAGCTTTCATGAGGTACCCCGGATTATCGCTTAAGATTATCTTTAAGAGCTCCTCACGTTTTCTTTCCGCACTAATATTTTCAAGCGTCGGAGCAAGCTTTTTTATGGCTTCTGCGGTTTCTTTATCTATATCATAAGAAAGCTGTGCTGCAAAACGAACCGCACGCATGATCCTTAATGCGTCTTCACCGAAACGCTCATTGGGATCGCCCACGCATCTTATGATCTTTTTTTCAATATCTTCCCTTCCGTTAAACAGATCCACAATACCCGAAGACGGATTGTATGCCATGGCATTTATGGTAAAATCCCTTCTTTTCAGATCTTCGGATAAGGACTTGGTAAAAACAACATTTTTGGGATGCCGGGAGTCATCGTACTCCCCGTCGATCCTGTATGTTGTGACTTCATAGATTTCTTTGTCAAGAAGCACCGAAACAGTACCGTGTTTGATGCCTGTGTCGAAAGTTTTCCTAAAAAGCCCCTTGACATCTTCGGGAAGTGCGGACGTAGTGATATCCCAGTCATTGGGAGTTCGTCCTAAGAGAGAGTCGCGCACACAACCGCCGACAGCATATGCTTCAAAGCCTGCTGCCTCCAGAGTTTTTATGATCTTCTCGACGTTTTGGGGAATCTTTATTTGCATATATCCTATTTTACCAGTCTTACAGTCTCCCTGCAGATGGCAAGTTCTTCATTGGTGGGAACGATCATGGTCACAACTTTGGAACCTGGATCCGACAATATCACGGTCTCCCCGCGAAGTTTATTCTTCTCGGGATCCACATTCGTACCGAGATATGTAAGATATTCGGATACCATACGTCTTACAAGTGATGTGTTTTCACCTACACCCGCGGTATATGCGATAACATCCACGCCATTCATGGCAGCCACGTACGATCCGATAAATTTTGCAACGTGATATGAATAAGTTTCCAAAGTGATCTTTGCAAGCTCATTGCCTTCGTTGTAGGCCTTTTCAAGATCTCTGAAATCACTCGATACTTTTGAAAGACCGAGAACTCCGGATTTCTTGTTAAGTATTTCCAAAACTCCGTCGGCATCGGTATTAAGCTTTCCGGCAAGGAACGTTACGATCGCGGGATCGATACTTCCGGATCTTGTACCCATGATAAGACCGTCAAGAGGAGTGAGTCCCATTGATGTATCAACGGATCTTCCCTTATCGACCGCGGTTATCGAAGCACCGTTTCCAAGGTGACATACTATTATCTTAAGATCTTTTCTGTCTTTTCCGAGGAACTTTGCGGCTTCTGTGGATACATAATCGTGGCTTGTGCCATGGAATCCGTAACGACGGACTTTGTACTTTTCGTAATATTCATAAGGAATGCCGTAAAGATATGCCTTGGGAGGCATGGTCTGATGGAACGCGGTATCAAAGACCGCTACCATGGGAACGGAGGGCATAAGCTTTTTACATGCGTCTATTCCGATAAGGTTTGCAGGATTGTGAAGGGGTGCAAGATCGTTACATTCCTCTATTGCCTTGATAACGTCCTCATTGATGATCACGGAAGAAGCAAACTTTTCTCCGCCGTGTACTATCCTGTGTCCCACCGCATCTATATCGGAAAGAGATTTTACAACTCCCGTTGCGGGATTTGTAAGTTTATCGATAACAAGCCGGACAGCAACCGTATGGTCGGGCATGGGAATGACCGTTTCTTCTTTATCGCCGCCCTTTGGCTGATAGGATATCCGGCTTCCGTCAATTCCTATTCTTTCGCACAGACCTTTTGCAAGTACCTCTTCGGAATCCGAATTGATAAACTGATATTTAAGCGACGAACTGCCGCAGTTGATCACCAATACATTCATGACATTCTCCGTTCCGTGCCGTTATAGCGGCAACATTTCAATATGTAATACAGTGTTCTTTTTAATATGCACGTCCCCAGTAAACCATCTTCACAGCAGGATTACCGCAGCAGACACATTTATCCGAGATCTTTTCCTGATCGAAAGGCATACAACGGCTGGTAACCGCAAGGTCTTCTTTGATCTTATCCTCGCACGCTCTGTCGCCGCACCACATGGCTTTTACAAATCCGGTCTTTTCGCCGAAGATCTTATAGAACTCATCATGATCTTTGGCAACATATGTCTGTGAATCTCTTCTTGCCCTTGCCGCATTCAGCATATCGCTCTGAATAACGGGGATGAGCTCTTTTATCTTTGCTTCGATATCATCGATGGCACATTCAAACTTCTCACCGTTGTCACGGCGTACCATCACTACTTTGCCTTCCTCGATATCACGGGGTCCGATCTCTATCCTTATCGGAACACCGCGCATCTCGCACTCGGAAAATTTCCATCCGGGACTCTTGTCGGTATCATCGACCTTTACTCTCAATCCGGCTTTTTTGAGGTTGTCTCTGATCTCATATGCCTTGTCGAGAACGCCTTCTTTTTTCTGCTGTATGGGAACTATCATGACCTGAGTGGGTGCTACGAGGGGAGGAAGTTTAAGTCCCGAATCGTCACCGTGTACCATTATGATGGCACCGATGAGTCTTGTGGTGGTCCCCCATGAGGTCTGATGTCCGTATTTTAATGTATTGTCTTTGTCGGTAAACTGAATGTCAAAAGCACGCGCAAAGCCGTCACCGAAGTTGTGACTCGTACCGGACTGAAGTGCTTTACCGTCATGCATAAGTGCTTCTATTGTATAAGTAGCTTCCGCACCGGCAAATTTTTCCTTGTCGGTCTTACGTCCCTTTACTACGGGGATCGCAAGTACCTGCTCACAGAAATCGGCATAGACGTTAAGCATCTGTATCGTACGCTCTTCGGCTTCTTCGGCGGTTGCGTGAATGGTATGTCCTTCCTGCCACAGAAACTCTCTCGATCTTAAGAACGGTCTTGTTTCTTTTTCCCATCTTACAACGCTGCACCACTGATTGTAGACCTTGGGAAGATCTCTGTAGGAGTGGACTTCGTTTTTATAGAAATCACAGAAAAGCGTCTCGGAAGTGGGACGTACGCACAACTTCTCCTGAAGGGGCTGAAGTCCGCCCTGTGTAACCCACGCTACTTCCGGTGCAAAACCTTCAACGTGATCTTTTTCTTTTTCAAGAAGACTCTCGGGAATGAACATGGGAAGATATACATTCTCAACCCCCGTAGCCTTGAATCTTTCATCCATCTGTTTCTGGATAAGTTCCCAGATAGCGTAACCGGCGGGCTTAAAGACCATACATCCCTTTACGCTAGTATAATCGCACAGTTCCGCTTTTTTGCAGATATCCGTATACCATTGGGCAAAATCCTCGTCCATGGACGTGATCGCCTCAACCATTTTTTTGTTGTCAGCCATGATTGTATCCTTTCGTTATTTCATAAAGTATCACTCTTTAATTTAGCCTTATTGCAAGGTTTTGTCAATGAAACGACGCATAGTCTCACGTTAAAGAAGGACACAGTCGCCATTAATGAATTATTATCTTAAAACACACCGGGCCGCCTAAAGATTTTTGAAAAAAAACCGAAATAATACTTGAGCGGATCGTTCGTGGGACAGCTATGTTTTTCGTCGACCGTGGAAAGGACAACGATTTGAAGATTACATTTAACAATACGATCTCCCAGTCGGAGATCGACCGCGCTACAGAAAGCTTCGCTTCCCTGCAGCAAACAAGCGGTCGGGATTTTAAAGCCGCTGCGGTCCTTGGAAGTTCCATTGATACCCCTACAGATTACGAAACAGGTCTTAAGGGCATACAAAATGTCATGGATGAGGCATTCGCCAGGGGGATTTCCAATGAAAAGGACGAGATGGTGCTCTTATCCCACACTTTAAGTGAAGAAGAATACAAAAATTATCTGAAAGACGGCAATCTTAAAGATGTTGATCTTTCCGATGCCGTTACGATCGTTGATCGCATTAAGATGGAGCTTATAAAAGGCGGCACCGAAATAAAAGGTTACACGGATACGCTTGATCCCAAACTCATGGATGAGGTTAAACAGGCAACAGACAAAGCTACCTCTATCACCGAAATGACTGACGGGATGAAGCGTTTTTTTGTTGCTACGGGCAAAGATATCACGATAGACAACCTCTATCTTGCAAGATATACATCCGCTTCGGACAGTGCACCCAGGAGCGGTCAGTATTTCATGGCCGACAACACGGGTTATCTTGCCAAAAAGGCCGAGCCCGCAGATGAAGCCGTTCTTGCAAACAGAGTTCGCGATCTTTTTGAAAAAGAAGGTTATCCCGTAACCGAAGAAAGCATTTCCGACGGTGTATGGCTTGTCAAAAACTCTCTTACGATAGATGAAACCCATCTTGAAAGATTAAAAGAAGCAGAAAGCGTAGTGCTTCCTCTTTCCGAAGAACAGATAAAAGATTACATAGATACGGCTCTTTTTGAGGGCAAAGCTCCCAAAGATGCCCTTATTACACCTCACGAGACGATCTACGAAGAAGCATACCGCATCACCGACGAGATACTTAAGATGTCGGATGCCGAAGTGCATGCCACAAGAGTTCTCGAAGAGGCAAGGCTTAAGATGACGAGCGAAGCCAATCTTGAACTTATAAAGAGCGGTTATTCGATAGATACCAAAGACCTCGAAGCTTATGTCGAGGCTCTCCGTGAGATAGAGAAAACTCCCAAATACCGGGAATCGCTTGAAGTCGTAAAGACCGAAGATGCGATCAGGGATATAAAGGAAATGCCGGCAGCGGTATTGGGCCGCATGATCACCGTGATACCCGATGCCGACCTTATGACCATCAGGCTTGAAGGCAATAAGGCAAAAGAAAACTTTATGGCTGCAAATGCCGAATACGAGAAGATGTTCACACCTGTTCGCAAAGATCTCGGCGACTCCATCAAGAAAGCATTTTCAAATGTCGACGAGCTTCTTAACGGTATCGATATGGAAGTAAACGAATCCAACAGAAGAGCCGTAAGGATTCTGGGATACAATTCCATGGAGATAAGCAAAGAGAATATCGGAAAAGTTACGGAACTCGACAACAAGCTTACGCATGTCATCAAGACACTCCGGCCTTCCGATACACTCGATCTTATAAGAAAAGGTACTTCACCCCTTTCATTAAGCGTTGACGAGCTTGACAGATATCTTAACGAAAGAGAATCTTCCGAGCAGGAAAAGATGAAAAGGTATTCAAAGTTCTTATATAAACTTGAACGTACCGATTCCATAAACGAGACCGAAAGACAGCAGTATATAGATGTATACAGACTCCTTCACCAGCTCGAGAAAACCGGATATGCCGCGATCGGAAGTCTTGTAAAGACAGGACGCGATCTTACATTCGGAAATCTCAAAGAAGAGATCAAGACCGCCAAAAGCAAAGGTTTTGATGTTACCGTAGACGAATCGTTCGGATTCCTGGTAAAAGAGCTTGAAAGCGAATTCGAGCCTTCCAAGATGAAGGTTATGTCGCTTAACGATATGACGACTCTTAACGAAGCATACGATGCCATGACTGCAGATACCGGCGACGATGCTGCCGAAGATGCTTATCAGACCGAACAGTTTAAGGAGTTCAAGGCAGGACTTAACGCAAGTGAAGCAAGCGTTAACGAACTTTTAAACAATGCGGACAATGTTACAGCTTCAAACCTCATCGCAACAGAGTCTTTGATCTACAACAAATCCGCCGTATTTAAGCGGGTTGACGACATAAGGCGGAAAGATTTCCGAGATGAGGTCGAAGACCTTGCCGATACTTTTGACGACAAAGAAGAAACGAGCGAAAAATACGATACAATGATCGACAATTCCAAGGAAGCCGTTTTTGAAAAGGCAATGGATTCCGAGAGATACATCGACGTAAAGGCCCTGATGTTAACGCACAAACAGCTGACCCTCGCAGCTTCTTTTGCCCGCAACGAAACGTATCATGTGCCCGTTAAGATAGACGGGGAAATGACCGACGTAACGCTTAAGATAGTCCATAATGACGAAAAAGAAGCAAGCGTGGCCATATCTTTGGAAACCGAATATCTTGGAAGAGTCAATGCAAGACTTTACCAAAACGGCGACAGAGTCGAAGGATATATCGCATGTAATTATCGCGATACCGTTACGGAAATGAGCAAATTAGCCGATATATTCGGTGACGGTGTAAAAGCGGTTTATTCAAAAGACGCCGATACGTCTGCTTTTACCGGAATATCCATGAGGGACAATTCGGAAAATGTTTCCACAAAAGATCTTTACAGAATTGCAAAACTGTTTCTTGAAAATATAGGATAAATAACGATCACACAATACGGTTTGTGCCGAAATCTTAAGGCACGGAATGGAGGAATATGAAGATAAATTACAACGTTTCGGCAATGACAGCCAATGCGGCTCTTAACAGAAGTGACAACATGCTGTCTAACTCTCTTGAAAAACTCTCGACCGGTCTTAAGATCAATCACGCCAAGGATAATGCTTCCGGACTTGCAATGGCCAAGAGAATGAACGCTCAGATAAGAAGCCTTGAGACCGCCAACCAGAACGCCAACGACGGTGTTTCGGTAGTTGAGATCGCAGAAGGCGCTCTTGCCGAGATCCACGAGATGATCCAGAGAATGAGCGAACTTGCTACCAAGGCCGGAACCGATACGATGTCAGATGAAGACAGAAAGGCCATCGACAGTGAGATCAAACAGTTAAAAGACGAGATCACCAGAATATCCGAGACCACAATGTACAACGGTCAGGTACTTCTTAACGGAAACTTCGACCTTAAGGGTTATACCGACAATCCGAATGTCAAGGTCATCACATATTCCGATGAGGTAAGAAGCGGTGATTACAAACTTACAGGCCTTACCGCAACGCTCAATGCGGACGGTGACATCGATGAAGCTTCTTTTGCAGCAACATTTGCGGATAACTTCCCGGCCGGATCCGAATACAAGATCAAGCATGACAGCGTTCTCATAGAAGGGCCCAACAACTTCAAAATGGAACTTCAGATAACCGGAAATGTTTCCGGGGCAGATATCGCTTTAGACATTACCGGTTTTGGTGCAATGGGTGTACAGATCGGTACCAACGAAGGACAGAAGCTTGATGTCAGGATCCCTACCGTAAGCTTAAGGGCTCTCGGTCTTGACAGGATCGACTGCACGACATTTGATAAATCCCAGGAATTCATGGCCGGTATCAAAGAATCTCTTCAGTACATCAGCAATGCAAGAAGCACTCTCGGTGCATACGAAAACAGACTTGAACACACAATAGGAACTCTCGACATTTCCGAAGAAAACATGACGGCCGCTTACTCGAGGATCATGGATACCGATATGGCCGAAGAAATGACCGAATACTCCAAGAATCAGGTTCTGGTACAGGCAGGTACATCAATGCTTGCACAGGCCAATGAACGTCCCGCAGAGGTTCTTCAGTTATTACAGTAATAAGGAGTGACTCATGACAAAAGAAAAAAAGCAGAGTTTTACTTTTCGTGTTTCCAGTGCCAACAAAACGGAAATGGTTGCGATACTTTATGATATCGCCATTGAATACATAAACGAAGCCTTTGTGTCCGCAGAATCGGGTGATACTGCCGGTTTCAGAGACAATGTAAACCGAATCCGCAGTACCGTAAGGGAACTTATGGCCTCTCTTAATACACAGACCGAACTTGGAAGAACGTTTTTAAGTCTCTACATTTTCTGTAACGAACAGCTTACAAAAGCGTATCTTGATATAGATAAAAAACCGCTTGAAACCGTGCTTAAGATGTTTACGACACTGTCGGGAGCATACAAAGAAGCGGGCCTTAAAGATGCATCGGGACCTGTCATGAAAAACACCGAATCGGTGTTCTCGGGACTTACCTACAACAAGTCTTTATCACTTGACAGTATCTCTACCGGAGCATCGAACAGAGGTTTCCTGGCCTGAATTTATAATAAATAAGTAGGAAATCTTTTCGAAAATCTTGTTTTTGACAAGCAAGAACCTTGTATTCATCAGCCCTGCAGTCGTACTGCGGGGCTGGTTTTTGTTTTTCTTTGTGAAAATTTACCAAAATTAAACAAATGTTGAAAAATGACTTGCCAAATCATTAAGCGATAAATATAATCGGCTTACAAAACACGACTCGAGTCAATACTAAAGGCGGTGATGGAAATGAGTTGTTTTTGAAATAGCGACGGTATCGTTACTGGGGGTGGCGATCATCATCGATATTTGCAAACACAAAATTCCTAACCTTCTTCTGGTGATCATACTGATCGTCAATTTTTTTTCCGGGGAGATAAAATTCGATAATTCAATAACGTTAGAGGAGACGCTTACTAAGTTTGCCTGTCTGGCGATCATCTTCGCGATAATGTTTCCGTTCTTTTCGATCGGAGCATTGGGAGCCGGTGATGTAAAGCTGATCCTTATAACAGCCATCGTAATGAAACAGCCATTATTCTTTTTATTTGCGGTGTTTCTGTGGGCGGCACTCATATCTTTGATAAAGATCATGTGCGTAAAAAACGTTAGGGAACGGATCAGGTATCTCTCCGAATATGTCAGATCGACTATCCGCTTAAAAACAATACTTCCCTATCAGGACCCCAACATTAATAGCGAAGACAAAAAGAATTACTCCATCCATCTGTCGGTTCCGATATTCCTGGGTGCAGTCAGCTGCTTTATCATTAAATGCTTTTGAAAAGGAGAATCTTATGGGAAAAACCTTATTTGCGGTATGCGATTCAGAAAAAGAATATGCGGAAAAGATCTATGAGTTCATCCACGCAACTCAACCCGATCGTTTCGAACCCGTTCTTTTTACCGGACTGAAACAGTTAAATGAGTATTCATCCAAAAAGGCTGCAGGCGTAGTCCTGATATGTGAGGAAATGGCCGATGAATACGAATGTAACGATCAAAAATCCGTTGTGATCGTATTAAGCAAAGAGAAGAAAGAGACTGTTGGCGGAAGACGAGCTGTCTATAAATACAGATCCGCTAAGGAGATCATGAAGAAGGTGATGGAATATTGTTCGGAAAGCAATACCGATACGTTACGTCGAAACTGCGAAAAACCTCTTAAAGTGATAGGCGTATATTCTCCGATCAAAAAAACCTTTCAGACAACATACGCTATTACCTTGGGGCAGATTCTGTCAGAGAAGGGAAAAGCCTTATATCTTAATTTCGAATGCTTTTCGGGTTTTGATTATATGATGAAAACCCTCAGTAATTCAAAATCGGATCTTATGGATCTTATGTATTTCTGGGAATGCGGAAGCGAGAATTTCTCATACAGGCTCGGCAGCATTACCGAAAAGATCGGAAATCTTGACTATGTCAGACCGGTTCATTCATTTATGAATTTTGAAGGGATCTCTTCCAAACAGTGGATCGAATTTATTAAAGCTTTTGAAGAATACACGGATTATGAATACCTTATCCTCGATCTGTCAGAAAAACTGAACGGCCTGTTTGAAATTCTCAGGTTGTGTTCCACGGTCTATTCCATAACAGACAACCGAAGGATATCTTCGGCAAAAATGAGACAATATGAAACTCTTTTATGCGAATGCGCATACGATGATGTCCTTGACAAGACAAGGAAGATAAACATTCCTCTTTTCAGGGAAATACCGGAGAATTATGAACTGCTTCCCTATTCAGATCTGGCCGGATATATCAAAAAAGAGATCGCTTTCGCAGATGAAAAACGAAAAGAAAAGAGTGGTGTGATTTGAGTCGCGTTAATATCGGACTTAAGCAAAAAATACTGACAGAAACCGTTGAAAAGATAGATTTTTCCGGAACACTCGATGAAGCGAAAGTATACGGTTATATCGATGACGTCTTACTGGAACACGATGAGCGAAAAAAGTATTCGCCTAACGAGATCAAGAGTCTGCGCGAAGAGATATTCAGTTCACTCAAAAAAATGGATATTCTTCAGCAATATCTGGATGATGAAGACATCACCGAAATAATGATAAACGGAAAAGACAGTATTTTTATCGAAAAAGCGGGCAGGCTGTACAAAACCGACAGATCTTTTGAGTCCGACAATAAACTGGCTGATGTGATACAGCAAATAGTTGCAGGCTGTAACAGAAGTGTAAATGAAGCCAATCCGATCGCGGATGCAAGACTTTCCGACGGCTCGAGAGTTAACATTGTTCTTGCTCCGGTTGCTTTGAACGGCCCGATCGTGACCATACGAAGATTTCCGCGTGAACCTATCACGATGAACAAGCTTAAAGAACTTGATTCGATCACCGGCGAAGCGGCTGATTTCCTTAAAAAGCTTGTAGTCAGCAAATATAATATTTTCATTTCAGGCGGAACCGGTTCCGGAAAAACCACATTTCTGAACGCCCTGTCTCAGTATATTCCTACACAGGAACGGATCGTAACCATCGAAGACAGTGCCGAATTGCAACTTCTGGAAGCGGAAAATCTTGTCAGACTCGAGACACGCTCTTCAAATCTCGAAGGATGTAATGAGATCACGGTGCGGGATCTTATCAAAACATCTTTAAGAATGCGGCCCGAGCGGATCATAGTCGGTGAAGTCAGAGGGCCCGAAGCACTCGATATGCTTCAGGCTATGAATACGGGGCATGACGGATCTTTATCAACAGGACATGCCAACAGCACCAAAGATATGTTAAGCAGACTTGAAACAATGGTATTAATGGGAATGGATCTCCCGCTATATGCCGTACGATCGCAAATAGCGGGAGGGATAGACATTATAGTTCATCTTTCAAGGCAACGGGATCATACCCGTAAAGTAGTCGAAATAAGCGAAATTGAAAAACTTAAGGAGGGAGAAATCATATTAAATACATTATTTGCCCGTATAAACGGGCAGCTTGTCAGGCAAAACGATCTTATTCACAAAGATAAACTGTTAAAAGCGTTTTCATAATCATGAGAAGGTATAACGAATACAGGTTTTCATTTATGGAAGTACTGGGGGGTATTTCTCTATATTTGATAATTCTGATCGCAACGGCGTATTTATTTTACAGATCATTTGTTTTTTTACTTATCTCTTTCGCCGGAATTCCATTTTTTATGAAACAATACAAGATCCGATTGATCGAAAAAAGAAAAAACAGACTTTCGGAAGAGTTTTCTGAAGCATTGTACAGCGTAAGTGCCAACGTCAGAGCAGGATATGCTCTTGAAAATGCATTTAAAGAAGCCAGAAAAGACATGTTGCTGTTTTTCGGTGACAAGAGCCTTATGGCCGAAGAACTGGCCTATATAACAAAGGGGCTCGGTATCAACCAAACTCTGGAAAGTCTTTTGACAGACCTTGGAGAAAGAAGTCGGATCGACGACATAATAACCTTTGCCAGAGTATTTGAAACAGCCAAAAGAAACGGCGGTAATATACGCGGTGTGATCGAAAAGACCGCTGAAACATTAAAGTCCAAAGCCGAAATTGAAAAAGAGATACAGGTCATAATTGCGGAAAAGAAATTCGAATTAAAGATCATGGAATTTATACCGTATCTGATGATCGCTTATATAGGATTCACTTCCAAAGGCTATTTTGACATTATGTATCACAATGTCCGCGGAGTACTGTTTATGAGTGCATGTCTTGGCGTATATATTCTGGCAATACTATTGGGAAACAAAATAACAAAGATAAATGTATAAACACAGAAAAACGGCGAAACTCTCATCACGCGAGATCATTGTCATCGCTGTAACACTGCTACTGACGCTTATCGCATTTTTAAGATCCGGAAGCGAATCGGTTATCACCGAAGAAGGAACAATAATACGTGAAGATTATACCGGAAAGGACCGGTCGGTATCACTGGTAGCCGACATAGAAAATGTCGGAAGCAAGGAATACGAAATAGATATCAGTAAAAGGCAATTGTCGTACGAAGAGATTGAGAAGTTGTACAAAGATTTTTACCCGATCCTCATAAATACGATGCTTAACGGCAACAGCTCCTCCGACATGATAACCGGCGATCTCTGCTTTCCGGACAGTATCGAAGGATATCCTTTTGAAATATCGTTTTCATGTAAAGACAGGGATTGTATAGCATATGACGGAAAACTGTTGGCATCTGAAAGAGGTAAGACTGAAATAACCTGCCAAGTCTCATATCTGGATTGGAAAAAGGACTTTATTCTTTCAGCCGAATACTATCCCGAATTATACAGCCCCCAAAAAGATATCCCTGAAATGCTGGAAGAATCACTGATCGACATCGACAAGATCGATCCTCTGGAGGATCATGTGTCACTTCCGCCGGAGGTGGACGGACATAAAGTAACTTATTACGATCCCGAAAGCAAAAAGAATCCTTTGATCCTGTTACTCGGCATATCAGCTGCTTTTATGGTGTTGATAGCCGCACAAAAAGACAGAAAAGACGAAAAGAAAAAGAGGCGCGAAGAAATTCAGCACGAATATCCTGTTGTTCTTCAAAAGATGGTCATGTATCTGTCATCGGGGATCAATATCAGAAACTGCTGGATCAGAATATATGAGGACTCCGTGATCATGAAAAGAAAGAACCCCATATATCGGGAAATTGAAGAGATGATAAATGAAATAAAAACCGGTATTTCCGAAGAAACGGCATATACCAACTTTTCAAATCGGGTTGCATTGCCGGAAGTTACAAGAATGACATCGTTATTGTCACAAAACCTGAGAAAAGGAAGCACGGATATCAGTAATCTGTTAAGTGAAGAGGCCGGACAAGCATTTGAAGACAGGAAACGAAGAGCCAAGATCAAGGGCGAAGAAGCGGGAACCGCCCTGTTGGGTCCTATGATCCTGTTAATGATAGTAGTAATGGTAATGATCATGGTTCCCGCATTCTTAAATATTTAAACAGGAGGAAGCATATGAGGTGTAAAGGATTTAAAGAACTGATGAAAGAAGAAGAAGGTATGGGAACGGTTGAGGTAATACTGATAATCGTTGTTCTGGTGGGCCTGGTTGTCATTTTCAAAAAGGAGCTCGTTGAAATAGTAAATGACTTGTTTGATAAGATCGCAAAGCAGACAAAAAAAATCTGAATACGCGTATGTTACTGTTTTCTTTACTGCTGCCATAGCTATCATTATGTCCCTTGTGATAACTATGTTTTACGAACTGAGAGACAGTGCGAGCCGTATGAAAACCGTATGTTCTGTAGATACGGGGCTTACCTCTGCCTTCGGAGAATATAACAGGCAGTTATGGGAACAGTATGGTCTTATATTCGTAGACTCTTCGTATTTATCCGATTCATCCGGAATGTCGTTAAGCGAAGAACATTTAAAGTCTTTCATCAATAAAAATATGGATGAAAGCCGACTGGGGTTATTGGGTGGCAAAGATTTACTGAAACTGGAATGTACAAATGTCGAAACTACGGGAGTGTGCCTGGCTACAGATAACAATGCGGCTTCTTTGAAACACCAGGCGGTAAATCTCATGCGATACCATTACAAAATAGCTTATATAGACAAGGTTTTGGACTGGGTAAATACGATAGAGGCACAAGGTCTGTCAGGAGGGGCTTCTTATGAAGAAGCATATAACGCGGCCGGAGAACTGAATTCCAAGTACGGAGTGGATTACTCCGGCTGGCTTCCCTCCGATTCCGGGGGAAACTCTCTTTCTGAAGATTATATTGCCCCTTGGAGCCTTTTAAACAAAGTGGCCTATTCCGGAAACATTTCCACAACCCGTGTTGACTTAACTTCTTATGCCGGTAGGCGGAATTTAAATCGGGGAAATCTTAAATATGATCATAAAAACGGACCCGAAGAGTATTTTTTCCTTCGCGAATATTCGATGTTAAAATGCGGTAATTATATAAATCCCAAAAGTAATTCCGTTCTTTCGTACCAGACCGAATTCCTTGTATCCGGAAAGAATTCCGATCCCGATAATCTGCTTTCGGTTATCCGACGGATCATGGTAATAAGGGAAGCCGCAAACATAATGACTCTTTATTCGGACTCTGTACGTATGGGAGAGATCAGAAGTTTTTGTGAAGCTGTCTGTACACTTTTGGGAATCCCCGCCGCCTCAGAATTGTTGGCAGCTATTGTAGTTGCCTGCTGGGCAAATTACGAAAGCATAACGGATGTAAAAATCCTTCTGAAAGGAGGAAAAATACCCCTTATAAAAGACAGCGGTCAGTGGATAACCGGTCTTGAAAGTGCTCTTTTCGGAGCAGGCAGCATTGAAGAGTACGATGAAGGGCTCTCTTATGAAGACTATTTGCGTATATTTTTGTATCTGACGGGAGAAAACAAACTTACACAAAGGCTGATGAGTACGATAGAAATGGATGTAAGAAAAACTGCCGATAACGATCATTTCAGGCTTGATAACTGCTTTGATGCCTGGGAAATGCGGATAACGGTCATTTCCAAATTAGGTCCGGAATATACAGCTGTTCGTAAAAGGCGCGTAATTGAATGAGGGTTTTGATGATGTCCTTTTTTGATCTTAAGAACAACGATGAAAAAATAAAAAAAGAAAGTATTCTCTCCCGAAAAAACGATCTGTTCATATATGAGTTCTCCAAACCTCTCAAAGCGCAAAAGAGGATATCATCAGAACTCTCAGCTTCCGCAACCGTTGAGGCAGCAATGATATTTCCGCTTATCATATTTTTCTTTATGAGCATTATCTGGTTCATGAACCTGTATTACATTCATTCGGAAGTAGGGGCCCGCCTTAATCTGATAGGGAATGAAATGGTTTCACTTTCTTATCCTTATCATATTTTTATAAACGGTGATGATAATAAAGATATTAAGGATCTTATCATTTCCGTAGGATGGTCAGAACTGTATGTAAAATCCGAACTTCAAAAACTTGATGTATATGATCGCATAGAGTCTATGACAACTCTTTTAAGCGATTTTCTTGCGGAAGACGCAATAGATATTGTTGTTACCTATTCGATACAACCGATAATTCCAATACCGGGAATACCTGAAGTTATTTTATGTAATCATTTTTATTCAAAAATGTATACCGGTTATTCGGGAAAAGAAACTTCGGTCGATAAAACGGTCTATATCACAAAAAGCGGAAGTGTTTATCACACCGATTTAGAATGCAGGGCCTTAAAATGCGATATTCACAGAGTCCGCTTTTCATCCCTTGATACTATAAGAAATCTTGACGGATCTAAATACTATCCTTGCAAGAAGTGCCAAAACACCGGATTTGACAATACGGTATATATTACCGATTACGGTAACAGATATCATTCAACCGGCCGGTGCAGTGAACTAAAACTGGATATTTTCGAAGTTCCGCTCTCTTTGGTAAACGGCAGGCACAAATGTCGATTTTGCGGTAACTGAGCGAAACGAAAGGAATAAATGAATTACGATTACAGGCAATGGATCATACTCCTGATAGTACTAATTCCCTCATCTCTATATGACATTAAACGACACAAAATCAATTTATGGTTCATTGCTGTAAATCTCCCTTGTGGCATTCTGCTCACCGCTCTTTTGTCCGGTATGCCTTCGGTATCCGAGTATTTCGTTCGATTCTTTCCTGGAATCGTCATACTCTCCGTGGCATACCTTGCAAAAGGGTGTATCGGAGCCGGAGACGGACTTGTATGTTTGTTTATCGGAACCGTTCTTAAATTCGGATATGTGCTCATGTCGATCTTTTTTGGCTTTGTACTTGCTGCGATATTCGGATTGATAATGCTATGCCTGGGAAAATATAAAACTAAAACCAGATTTGCCTTTTTACCTTTCCTGACACTTGGAGTAATAATATGCGGATTCATTTGACCGGGAACGATCCCGACAAAACATATATTGAAACGGCATATATGACAGTTGAAGCCTCTGTTGTATTTCCGCTGATGATCTTTGCTTTTGGCATAATGGTGTACCTTTTGATGCATTCTTATGACAGGTCATTGCTAAGTGCCGATTCTGCCATGACAGCAGTTTATGCCGCGGATGAATACAGAAACAACAAGGAAACTTTTCTTAGAGAAACAGATAAACATTTTTCTCTGATAAAAGCCGAACGGCCCTATCTTTCAACATCCGATCTTTCAATGAGTGTCTCAAAGATCAGCAAACGCATCATAATTGAGAGTACCGTTGACTTTAATATACCGATCAAGAATGCTCTCGGTAATATGTATGATGTGTATGATCTGACTCTTAACGACCGTAAAGAAATGACTATACTTGATCCGGCATCAATGATGCTTATGACCGAAGATCTTACAAGATAAGCCGGATTCAGATCCGAAGGGAGTATACGATGATCTATAATATCAAAAATGAACTTGGAAGAACCTATCTGATTGCAGGTATCGACTTTAAGATTGAAGACGATTACAGAATACAGATGATGACAGAAAATGAAATACCCGGTCTTCTTCCTTTAAGTGTCCGGATGATCGACGGAGAAAAACGTGCTTACTACGATATAACGGATAAAATCAGTTTTACCCGAAAAATGACAGGAAAAGAAGCCGATTACAACGATCTAAAGAAACTGGCGACTTCTATGCTTTGTGTCTGCGACAATTTAAGTGAATACCTGCTTGATGAATCAAATCTGATCATAGAACCGGATCTTATCTTTTCGGATGTTAAAAGCGGCGAATATGAGTATATATATATTCCCGCCAAAACAGAGTATTCCGATGGTCCGCGTGACGATCTGATGGAGCTTATGAATTTTCTGATCACTTGCCTTTCCTCAGATGATCCGGACGCCGTCAAAGCCGGTTATGCCATGTATGAACTTGCTTCTTCGGGAAGCGTAAGTTTAAAGTCATTATATGAAAAAGTTGAAAGCTCAAAGGAAACGATTGAAACATGTTCCGAAGACGATTTTTCTTTTGAAGAGCTGTCAAACGATCTTGAAAGTGTTAACGAACTGACACCGGTAAGATACAGATTTTCGATCAAAGAATTCGTATCCCTTGCATTAATGGGCCTTGGCATCATATCTATGGGATTCTGGGCATATCTTCGATTCTTTTATGTTTAAGGGAAGTATGATACAATGTCCTTGCCGATACGGCTTAAACAGGCATAAAAGAGGATATGTATATGTTTGATGATAAGGTTCTTGATTGCTTTTTAAAAGATCAGCTTAGATTATTTCCCGAGAAAGTTGCCGAAACACCCGAAGAGGCAGCAGAGTTTTTAGAAGAAGTGTTTGCTACGGTAGTTAAAGGCAAAAAAGAAGTTCTTGAATATTTCGAAGAGGAAGGGATCGATATGGATCCCGAAACGATATTCGATGCCGAAGAAGTATTTGATATCGGCGACGGCCGCTATCTCATCGTTGAGGCATAGTATATGAATATCTTTAAACGCGATCTTTCAGGACACAAATCATATATTGATATTTTAAGGATCATTGCAATTTTTATGGTGTACTATGTTCATACCGGTACACGGGCAATGCATCATTACCAGATAGAGGGCGGACCCATCAGTTATTATGCCGCTCTTTTTCTTAATACTCTGGCACTTGCCGGCCCTCCGATATTTTTTGCGATCTCCGGCGGCCTTTTACTTTCAAGAGATATCGATCTTAAAAAACTCCTTACCCGCCGGATTCCCAAATATATTCTTATAATCCTGATCTTTAATCTTTTACAGCTTTATTACAAAGCGATCGCTTCGCCCGAAATGCTTCAAAATCCGTTTTTGGACCTTTTGAAGATGATCTACGGGTATACACTTATTGCCCAGTACTGGTTTTTAAATGCTTACCTTGTTTTCCTGTGTCTTTTACCCGTACTGGCCGCAGCCGCCAAAAATATGTCCCGGAAAGCTTTCGAATATCTTATCGGCCTTTTCCTGGTGATCGAATTTGCACTTAAGATACTTGAATATTTCATGGAAACAGAACGGATAGCACTCAACTTCGGGCCGTGGGAATCCATACTCATTGCTCCGTTTGTCGGATTTTATATTGAAAAGTATTTTAAAGATCTGACCGGTGACCGCACTAAACTTATCATCATTAATTTCGCCGCATTGATAGCGGTAATATGCAATGTACGTTATATGGATGTTCTTTATAAAAATGAACTTCCTTCTGCCTATCTGGGAGGGACGGTCATTTTGATCGTTATGGCCGTCTATACGGATGTTAAATTGCTTCTTGATGAAAAAATAAACAAAAAACACACCGCCACGATCTTTAAGATCCTGGGTGACGGTGTGTTCCTGGCATATCTGATCGAAATACAGATGAAAGATCTTTATATCGGTTTTTACGATAAAACGGTTAATACGATAAGCTGGCTCGGTGCCACCGTATTATGGCTTATTCCCGGGATACTGACTGCGATACTCATAAGATTTGTTTTAAGTCTCATACCCGGAGTAAGAAAGATCATTCCGTAACTTCGTATTCAAGTATCAGTGCGGTATAAGGAGCAAGATCGAGCGAGATCGAATAATCCTTGTAATCGCACAGATCTTTTACGGCGGTGTATTCTTTTTCTATTTCATTGCCGTTTCCGCCAAATCGCTTTTCATCACTGTTTAACAGAACTTTATATTTTCCGGGTGAAGGAACTCCGAATTTATAGCCTTCCCATTTCATAGGTGTCATGTTGTGAATGAACAACAGGCATCTTTTATCGTCTGCGGTACGGCGTATGAACACATAAGTGCTCTTGTCTTTATCATCGGCCTTGATCCATTCAAAACCTTTCCAGGAATTGTCGTCTCTGTAAAGGCACGGGTACGATCTGTATATCTCAAGAAGATTTTTGACATACTCTTTCATTCCGGCATTGAGCGGATTCTCAAGCAGGTACCAGTCAAGTTCTCGTTCCTCGCTCCACTCTCTTTCCTGTCCGAAATCCTGACCCATAAAAAGAAGTTTCTTGCCCGAGTGACCGAACATAAATGTATATCCGACTCTTAAGTTGGCGTATTTGTCCACTTTGTAACCGGGCATTTTCTCTACCATAGAGCATTTGAGATGTACGACTTCATCATGTGACAGAGGAAGAATGTAATTTTCATACTCGTTGTAGCTCATGGCGAAAGTCATATTGTAATGATTGTCGCGTCTGAAATAGGGATCCAGCTTCATGTATTCACAGAAATCATGCATCCAGCCCATATTCCATTTAAATGAAAATCCGAGTCCGCCTTCTTTGACATCTCCCGTAACCTTGGGCCATGCCGTTGATTCTTCGGCTATAGTCATAAATCCGGGATATTCCTGGTGAACGATGGAATTAAGATGTTTGAAAAACTCGATAGCTTCAAGATTTTTGTTGCCGCCGTATTTATTGGAAACCCACTGACCTTCTTTTTTACCGTAATCAAGATAGAGCATGGATGCGACAGCGTCCACGCGGATTCCGTCAATATGGAATTCTCTTATCCAGTAAAATACATTGGCGATCAGGAAATTCTTGATCTCGGTCTTGCCGTAATTAAATATCTTGGTACCCCATTCGGGATGCTCGCCAAGTCTGGGATCGGGATGCTCAAAAACCGGAGCCCCGTCATAATCGGATAAACCGTGCGCATCTTTGGCAAAATGAGCCGGAACCCAGTCAAGTATTACTCCGACTCCGTTTTTGTGAAGCTGATTGACAAGATACATGAAATCCTTGGGTTTACCGTATCTTGATGTAGGAGCATAATAACCTGTAACCTGATAGCCCCATGATCCGTCAAAGGGATGTTCAGCTATACCCATAAGTTCGATATGGGTATATTTCATCTCCTTACAATATTCGACTATCCTGTCCGCAAATTCCCTGTACGAATAATAGCCCCCGTCTTCACGACCGGGATGTTTCATAAATGAACCTATCTGACATTCATAGATCGCCAAAGGTTCTTTAAACATATCATGGCTTTCACGTTCCTTGAGCCATTTGGAATCGCCCCACCTGAAACCTTCGAGGTTTGTGACCTTCGAAGCGGTTCCGGGACGTTTTTCCGCATAATTGGCAAAAGGATCCGCCTTGTATAAAGTTCTTCCGTCCGGGGTTTTGATAAAGAATTTGTATAAAGAATCCTCTTTGACACCCTCCACAAAAGTGGCCCAGATTCCGCCGGGGCCTAGTTTTGTGAGCGGTATATCCCATTCCTGCCAGTTATTGAAATCACCGACAATGTACACTTCTGCGGCATTGGGTGCATATGTTGCGAAATATACACCCTCTTTACCGTCCTTGGTGCACATATGGGCGCCGAGTTTTTTGTAGATCTCGTAATGCGTACCTTCGGCAAAAAGGTACTGATCGTCTTTAGATATTTCCACAGGTACCATTACATTTCTCCCCGAAATACATTATTGAATGAAATCCTTCTCCCCTAAAACCACCATATCATTACTATCATAACGCTTTCCGAGAATAATATCAAAGAAATGTCCCATATTCTTTTTGGACGCATGGGAAATTGCTTCATCAACTATGTCTTTGACTTCTTTTAATGTCACACAGTGAGAATTCGTCTGCTTTTCATCAATTCTTCTGTGAAGTGCAAGACTTCCCATATCATTGATGGAATACTCTCTTTGGAATGCATAATCCTTGGCAAGTCTTACAAGTTCAGTATTATCCAAAGCATCTATATCTATACTAATATTGAAAGAATCGAGGAATTCCGCATTCTCTTCAATAAATTTCAGTTTCTGCCTGTGATGTACCGTCATTATCACGATCATCTTCTTATCGGGAACGCTTAATACCTTGTTGATACCATCAAGTGTTTCCTTCCTCAGATCCTCGGCATCCTGAATGATTATCGCACCGTCATATACTTTTGATAATGTCTCTACGGCATCTTTGGCATTTAAGGAACTTGCCTTGATCTTGGCAGCTTTTCCCGAGATCGCACTCTTATGCGACTGCTCGATTATAAGCTCTTTACCAAGTTCCACCGCACTGTCGGTATCCATGCTTCCGATTATCACGTTGCCCGTATTTGAAGCATCGGTAAGCTTTTTAAGTGCATCTTTTATCTGCTCTCTGCCGCTTTCGGTCTGCAGGAACGATTCAAATCTTTCCCACTGATCATCAGTAAAATCGTCCGCTCCTTCAACCTTGTTAACGGAAGTTTTTTCGGGTTTATCTTCCGACACGGTTTCTTCGGGAGTTTCTTCAACATTCTCCTCCGTCTCGGTTTTCTCGGGAGCTTCTTCAACGTTCTCCTCCGCTGCGGTTTCCTCAGGAACTTCTTCGACAGTTTCCTCCGTTACGGTTTCTTCGGGAGTTCCTTCAACTGTCTCTTCCGTTATGACTTCTTCGGATACCTCTTCTGTTATGGCTTCTTCGGGTACTTCTTTAATTACCTCTTCGGTTATCGGTTCTTCAGGAACTTTCTCCTCGATCTCTTCGGCAATTGTCTCTGTTTCTTCAACTGCGACTTCAGGCTCTTCGGGCACGATCTCAACTGTATCTTCAGACGTATCCGTTTCCGGAACCTCAACGTTTTCTTCGGCGGCTATCTGGCTCATTGCCTCTTCGAATGCTGCAACGGCTTTGAGGTCTTCTGCTTCTCTTTCCGCGGTCGCGGCGGCAAAACGTGACAGATAGTCCGATTCTTCGTCGGTCAGGATCGCTGTATTATCAATGCTTTCAGGCTCCGGTCCCTTTTCCTGTTCATTGTTTTCGGGTTCGGGAGCATCATATACACTTATGTAAGGAGTCCTGTCAAAATGAAGCTCCTCGGGAGTTGGATCTTCTTCTACGATCTCTTCATCATCCTGAAGATAGATCAGCTCTTCTTCGGTCAGGTTGGGACCGTAAGCTACGGAATCGGGGTTGTTTTCGATAGACTGTTCAAGTTCTTCAAGCAGTCCGTCATGGCTGGTCTCATCAAAATTCTTTAAAAGATCGCCTGTTGATTCCCTTATCCTCTTGGAAATACCGTCACTCCACTTTTTCTCGTTCTCTACGCGGAGTCTTTCGTATTCGGCCAGTACTTCATCGATACTGAGCTGTCCGGTGATCTGCTTTTCAACTTTGACCTGATCGGGAACGACAAGACTTAACTGTCCGTCGCCTTCAAGTGAAAGCATATCTTCAAATCCCGTTTTTTCTTCGGCATATTCTTCGGCCGGATCTACGATCTTCGTTCCGCCGAGTGCCGTTTCTATCTCTTCGCGGGAATAGATCGCCGTGTCACCGATCGCTACATCTTTTCCGTCATTTATAAATGATATCTGAGTGGCAACGGGTTTATCGCCTGTACCCGAAGTGATCTCGGTAATATCGGGATCGTTAAACGATTCTTCAGCAGGTTCTTCAACCGATGCCTCTTCGACGGGTGCCTCTTCACTCAGGGGCTCTTCATTCGGAGTTTCTTCACTCTGAATATCTTCATTCGGAGTTTCTTTTACCAGCTCTTCGCTTTCGGTCTCGGAAACTTGTACGGGAACCTCTTCGGGCACTTCTGCCGGTTCTTCGGGCTTAATTTCCGAAACATGCTCAATCACCTTGGTCTCAAAGCTTTCCGGTTCCTGCTGTACGGCATCGGCATTGGCTCCGTATACCTTGGTATCGTCTTGGGTGTCGACGACCGCATTATCTTCTCCGAGAACTTCCTTGAGATTATCGGCAAGTTCTTTTTGCAGATCTATCGTATTGTACTTGCTGACATTAACATCCTGGATCGTGATGTTATCTTCGATATGTCCCACAAGACGCTTGTATTGCATCTCCTGATCTTCGGTTAAGGGCTCGTGAAGTTTCTTTAATTCAAGCGCCTTTACAACATACTTGCCTTCTCCGAAGAAGATGAAGATCTGATCGCATTCTTCAACACAAGAACTTGCAAAACCTACCCTGTGATAAAGATAGGCAAGTTCATACATCCATTTGGGTTTGCATTCGCGCTTTTGAAGTTCTTCGAGGATACTGATCCTCTCTTCAAGACTGGCCTCCTGAGCCTCATAGAGTTTGTACTGAAGAATATACCTCCCGGTATCCCTGGGTGCCACCTGAAGGTACTCTTTATAATACTCAACGGCATTTACGACATCGTTGAGTTTAATGGATAATTCACACAAAGAATATATTATCAGTCTTCCCTTTGGATTTCTCTGGTAAGCCAAAAGAAGGACATCACGGCTGTCTTCAAATCGACGGCATATTTTATACAGATCGCTGACTGTACACAACATACTGCCGTTTTGTACGTTTCTCCAATCAATTGTATCCGCTATTTCAACTGCCTCACGGTACCTTTTTTCGGAAACCAGCCTCCTGATCTCCTCGGCCCTGGCCTTGTATTCGTACTTATCCACTCTGTCCACCCTTAATTACTAATACTGTTCAAAGGTAAAAATACCCTATCGTAAAAAAGTCTACCACACCATATATGTATTGTCAAAGCAAAAGGGACACTAAATGTAGTGTGTATAAGACTTTTTTTGTTTTATTCTCGCGATGCCAAATCCATATCGCTCGTAGAAACACAAAAAAAGTCGCAAACCTGCATAAAAGCTAAGCTCACGACTTCCGCATGCGCCTCCAGGGGCTCGAACCCTGGACACCCTGATTAAGAGTCAGGTGCTCTACCAACTGAGCTAGAAGCGCATTCGCGTATTCAATTAGCGCAAAAATGAATATATCACACGATTCTGTATTTGGCAAGGAATTTTTAAAAATTCTTTGAACAATTTGTGAATATTATTCAGTTGATCAAAAATGCCGTCGATGCGTGGGCTGCAAGACTAACATCTATGCTTTCATCAAACGTGAGTGTTCTTGAACTCCACACCTCCGTTGCATTTACAGGCATATAAATCTCAAGTTCCGTAAGCGGTATGGAAATATCTGCCGCTTCTTCTCCTATATTAAATACTACCGCATACATTCCGCCTTCTGCAGAAACCGATGTCCACAATACGATCTCCGTACCGTTCTCAAACTTTCTGAAGACCTGATGGGAATGTCTTGAATCCCTGTGCATCTTAAGCATGTTTTCGTTGGTGATAAGACCCATCGTAAAATCGTCGAATCCGGTCATTTCACCGCCGATCATAAGAGGCGAACGCATGATACCCCAGAGATTCATCATAGTGATCTGCTCATTTTCGGTAAATGCGGTTTTATTGTTTTTGTCATAATCCTGTCTGATCGGTCCTATCGGCAGCATATCCGCATCGGGATAATGGCCCGCACCCGTATGGATACTCCATTTTTCGGCACGTTCAAACATAGCATAAAGAAGCTCCCACTTATCCCAGAAATCATCGGTTATACGCCACATATTGGATGTTTCTTTGTAAAGCTGTGCTTTTTCAAGAAGTGCCGGTCCCGGTGAAAGAGAAAGAACCATATCCCGTCCGCAGTTTTGAAGTGCTGTCGATAAAAGAACAAGTTCTTCTTCCTCTCTCGGAAGTTCCCTGCAGATGTCGTCGCACTTCACGAAGTCGACACCCCACGAAGCGTAAAGGGAAAAGATAGAATCATAGTATTCACGAGCACCTTCTTTTGCGGCATCAACACCGTACATATCGGGATTCCAATAACAGATACTGTTGGAACGGGCTATGTCTCTTGCGGTCTTTGAGCTGTTAAGAATAGGAAGGTCCTTGTGAACCGCCTGTCTCGGAATACCGCGCATTATGTGTATTCCGAACTTAAGTCCCAGAGAATGAACGTAATCCGCGAGAGGCTTAAAACCTTTACCGCCGGCCGAAGAAGGAAATCTGTTGGGCGCCGGGATCACACGCCCGTACTCATCAAGGCACAGATCCGCAAAAGGCCGGTATTCGTGGGTTACCGCACCGGGCTCATACCACTGTATATCAACAACTACATATTCCCAGCCGTATTCTTTGAGGTTTTCTGCCATAAAATCGGCATTCTGCTTAACAATATCTTCGGTAACGGCTGCTCCGTAGCAGTCCCAGCTGTTCCATCCCATAGGGGCGATCTTCGGTCTGTACATAATGTGATCCTCCTTAAACCAGGTCTTGTTCTGATTATAAAATACTTCATTGTAAAAAGAAACCTTCCCTTTACAATAACACTTTCTTTGAATATCACGTGCATTATGATAAAATTAACTTCAGCAATCCCGAAAGGACGGAATTATAATATGAGATTAAGCGACTTTTTATGTTACCCCTCAATAGTGATCCAGTGCCATGACAATCCCGATGCAGACGCGATCGCCAGCGGATGGGGACTTTACCTTTATTTTAAAGAAAAAGACATTCCCGTAAGATTTATCTACGGAGGCAGATTTAAACTCCAGAAATCAAATCTTATGCTGATGATCTCAAGATATGACATTCCCATAGAATATGTCACCGAACTTAATGCACCTCCCCTTTTGATAACGGTAGACTGCCAGTACGGTGAAGGAAATGTACAGAAATTCGAAGCCGAAAACATTGCGGTCATCGATCATCACAGAGTTTCGCAGACACTTCCGCCCATGAATGATGTGCGTTCCAATTTAGGTTCCTGCTCCACTCTCGTATGGCATCTTTTGGCCAAAGAAGGCATAGACGTAAATACCGATACGGATCTTGCAACCGCACTTTACTACGGTCTATTAACGGATACAAACGGTTTTGCGGAGTTATCTCACCCTATGGACCGTGACTTAAGAGACGAACTAAAAATCCGCAGAAGCGACATTTCTCTTTTCAGAAATTCAAACCTTTCCTTTAACGAACTTAAGATAGCCGGCGAAGCGCTTATCAGGAGCGAACAGTTCAGTGATTATAAATACGGTCTTATAGAGACCAAACCGTGTGACCCCAACATCTTAGGTATCATAAGCGATATGTTTCTGGAGGTTGACACCGTTACAAGCTGTCTTGTTTACAGCATACTCGAATTCGGTGTCAAACTTTCCGTGCGCAGCTGTACCATAGAGGTTAATGCCAACGAGCTTGCCGGATATATCACCGAAGGAATAGGTTCGGGTGGCGGACACATGGACAAAGCCGGCGGATTTATCGACCGCAAAAGCCTTGATGAGCTGGGTATCGGTTATAATGCTGAAAGTATTCATGATTTCATGCACTCCAAAATGGAGGAATATTTTACTTCCACCGAGATCATTTATGTTAAAGATTATAAGGGCGATCTTTCTCCTTATCCGAAATTTAACAAAAAATCCATGCACTGCGGTTATGTCGATCCCAAAGCAATGAACTTGACCGGTATCGGTGTTTCCATCAGAACCATGGAAGGTGATATCGACATAACCCTTACGGATTCCATGTATATCATGATCGGTATCGAAGGCGAGATCTATCCTTCATCGATCGATCATTTCGAAAAGAGTTACATCTACAGCGATGAACCCTACACATTCCCGGGAGAATACGAACCGACGATCAAAGAGTCAAAGTCCGGAAACAAGATCTCTATCGTCGATTATGCAAAATCCTGTATTTCAACCGGTAAGCGTACGGTATATGCCCAAAAGCTCAATCACCGGATCAAGCTCTTTACCCAGTGGGACGAGGAAAAGTATTACCTCGCAAAACCCGGCGATTACCTGGTTGCTCCGATCGACAACCCCGAAGACGTATATATCGTCAGAAACGAGATATTTGCAACGACCTATGAGGAGGCTTAACAGCCAATGAGATATGATGCTTTTATAAGTTACCGCCACAGCGATCTTGATATGTTCGTGGCCAAAAAGATACATAAAGGGCTTGAAACATACAAAGTACCCCGTCAGGTTGCAAAAAGAGGCGGTAAAAAGAAAATAAACCGTGTATTCAGGGATCAGGAAGAGCTGCCCATCGGAAGCGATCTTACCAATAACATTTCCGGTGCCCTTATAGAAAGTGAATACCTTATTGTAATCTGTTCACCCAGAACACCGGAGTCATACTGGGTTAAAAAGGAAATACAGACCTTCATTTCGATGCATGACAGAGATCATGCGCTTGCCATTCTGATAGAAGGTGAACCGAACGAATCGTTTCCGCCTGAACTTTTGATCGATGAGAACGGTAATCCCGTGGAACCTCTTGCTGCAGATATTCGCGGTAAAAACCACGGTGAAATGAACAAAAAATTAAAGACCGAACTTTTAAGGCTTGCCGCCCCCATCCTTCACTGTACTTACGATGATCTTAGACAAAGACACCGCGAGAGAAGGATTAAGAAAATTTTCTCACTTGTCTCCGCCGCATTTATGATAATCGCCGGTCTCGGTATCGGTTTTGGTATATACAATGCAAAGATGGCTGCCGAGATCCAAAAGAATTTTCTCGAAAAACAGGTATCCCAATCCAAATCCTTAAGCGATACTTCCCTTGCCTTATTGGAAGAAGGTGACCGCAAAAACGCAACGCTTATTGCATTAAGCGCCCTTCCGTCCGAAGAAAATGACCGTCCCTATGTAGCCGAGGCCGAATTCGCTCTCGGAAAAGCGCTGCATGCATACGATATTACCGGCCATGAATCCAAAGACTGTCTGTTAAAGCACGATGTTACCGTAAGTACAATGGAAATGGATGCCGACGGTAAATATCTTACGACCACCGACAATTCCCAATCCGTTTATCTCTGGGATCTTTCAACATATGAACTTCTTGCCAAGTTAGCACCGGAATATCTTGAAAACGGCGCTAACAATGATGTGAAATATGCCAATGTCCTTTCCGGAAAACTTGTTGTTATAAGGACCAAAAAATTAAGCATCTATTCCATCGACGGAAAACTCGAACGCGAAGAATCATGCGAAAATGACGTCGCCAAGTGTTTTTCAAATGTCAAAGAAAGTCTTGTCACGCTTATATGCCGAACGACTTTTATGGTATACGATGCCAAGTCCGATAAACTGAGTCGTGAGATCCCGGTACCTTCAGAGTTTAACAGTTCCTTTAATTACGAAGGAGCCTTTTCGGCTGACGGCAAATACCTTGTTTTATCCGTCGGTGAATTCTTTGAAGATCATTTCATCCTGGCTTATGATACGGCTTCTTTTTCATATACTTATTACAAACCTACGGAAGAATACATTGCTGAACTTAACATAGATAACAGCGGAAATGTCTACTGTTTAAGTTATACTTCTTCAAGTTTGCTGGATACCACTTCAACCACCAGAACCGTCTATATCGAAGGTTTTTCGAACAAGGTTGACGCGGAAGGTCCCGCATGGAGCCATTCCGAAGATGTCAGAACAGTGCTTTTCAATGAAGCAAATTCGTTTATTAAGATAGTTGCGATAACCGATTCAACCGGCTCTTCATATGACATTGTGTCTGTTTCGCTGTTTGATTCGATCCATGCCTACAAAACCGACGGAACCGAATTATCTGTTGCGGAATCCGGATACCCCATAGCTTCATATCTTCATACGACTGCGGGAATCTGCATCTATTTTATGAGAGACGGTTCTTATGCGGCCACAAACCTCCTTACCGGAACGCCTATCACGACAGATCTTTTCGATCAGCTCTCCGGCACATATATCAACGAATGCAAGGGTCTTAACGGTATATTTGTCTTCCGCAAGAACCGTTCATCCGAGATACTCGTCATGAAGAGCCTTAAAAGAGAGACTGCCACGGAACTTTATAAAGCAACCAATTCTATCGCAACTGCTTTCTTTTCCCAGGACGGAAATTATTTATGCATATATGAGCAGGATGATCAGAGCGATAAATGCATTTTTAACATATATGATTCGGCAACTGAAACTCTTGTAAACACGATCTCCACCCCCGATGATGAAATGATAAGAAATCACGGATTTACCGCAGATAACAATATTTTCACGATCGACTTTGACGGAAAGGTCATGGTTTACGATATTAAAACAGGTAAATCCGATTCCGTCACAGTCGAAGACGACCTGTTTACACTGGATGAATCCTCGGTTTCACCGGATCACAGATACCTTTGTTTTTCAGGTTTTTCCAATTTCTATATGGTCGATCTTAAGGATATGAGTTATAAAAAGGTAACCAAAAACAATGAAATGGCATTCACTTCTTTCCCTACGATCACAAACGACGGTAAGACCATATACTTCTTTACAAGCGAAAACCGGTTGGCAAGCATTGATACCGCAACAGGAAAGATCGATGATTCATACGACGATAAACTTGTCACGATAAACGGTGTAAAAGATATGCCTTTCCTTACTCTTAACAAAGAAGGAGACAAACTATTGGTTGCATGTAACGACGGTAATCTTCGTATTGTCGATACAGCAAGCAAACAGGTGACCGATACCATACCTCTTGGTTTTAAATTTCATCTGTATGTCTCTTTCTGTAATGATCCCAATAAAATTCTCGTTCAGGGAGAAGATTATTTTATAAAGATCTACGATATTAGCGAAGACCGTTTTGTATTTCTTTCATACGAACCTTACAATACTCTTGGCTATTTTTCCGAAGATGACAACAACTATTACCTTTCAAACTACAATGAAATGTTAGTACTAAGCAAAGAACTGTATGCCTTTAAGACAGATATCGAAGCCGCAAGACTTTACAACCCGGCCAAGGATACCTATATTTTTAAATACTCCGATACTTTCTGTTCAATGCCGGTTCTTTCGCTTGATGAACTCAAAAACATGGCAAAAGAACAGTTCGGAGATGCCGAGCTTTCCGAAAACGAGAAAATCAGATATCACATAGACTGATCAAAACAGGTTCCGAAGTGATATTTCGGAACAGAACGGATATATATGATCTTTGATACACATACGCATTACGACGATCAGGCTTTTGATGAGGACAGAGACCTCCTTTTAAGATCGTTCAAAGACAATAATATTGCAGGTGCCATATGCGCTTCGGCGGAATTTGCCTCGATCCCCAAGATCATTAAGCTCTGTGAGGAATACGATTTTCTTTTTCCTACGATAGGCATTCATCCCAATGATGCCGCAGATCTTAAGGGTGACAAAAGAACACTGTTGGAACACTGTATCGAAACCGTCAAACCGGTATCGATCGGTGAGATCGGGCTTGATTATCACTACGATGAACCCTCCCCGGAAATACAGCGGGAAGCGTTTATTTATCAGCTTTCACTCTGCGATAAGTACGATCTTCCCGTCATAGTCCATTCGCGTGATGCGGCCGAAGAGACTTTCAATATAATAAAAGAACACGGACCGGCCAAAAAGGGCGTGATACACTGCTATTCGGGTTCTCCCGAAATGGCCGCCGAATATGTAAAGATGGGTTATTACATCGGTGTGGGCGGAGTGGTAACATTTAAAAACGGCAGAAAGTTAAAAGAAACCGTTTCGGCGATCCCTCTTGATATGATACTTTTGGAAACAGACTGCCCGTATCTTGCACCGACACCTCACAGAGGAGAACGCAATTCTTCGCTTTTCCTGCCGCTCGTGGTCAGCGAGATCGCCTCATTAAAAGGCATCACTCCGGCCGAAGTCGAAGATGCCACGCTTAAAAACGCCGAACGGCTCTTCAATATATCTGTAAAGGATTTATAAGATGCCCGACCTTTCCAACATTTCAAATACGCTGGATGTACTTAAAAAGTACGATTTCAGCTTTCAAAAAAAATACGGACAAAACTTTCTGATCGATTCAAATATACTGGATTCCATCATTGAAGGTGCGGATATTACGGGGGAAGACTGTGTTCTTGAGATCGGACCGGGTATCGGCACCATGACACAGAAGTTATGTGCAAAAGCACGCTTTGTGATCGCCGTTGAGATAGACAAAAAACTTATTCCCATACTTAACGACACGTTGTCGGAATATGACAATAAACTGATCCTCAACGAAGATATCTTAAAAACCGACATAAGGGATCTTTGTGAAAGATACAATGCCGGAAAACCCATAAAGATCGTGGCAAACCTTCCTTATTACATCACGACTCCCATCATTATGCGTCTCTTTGAGGAACATCTTCCCATCGAAAGCATCACCGTAATGGTGCAAAAAGAAGTGGCCGACCGCATGAAAGTCGGACCGGGAACCAAGGATTACGGGGCGCTTTCTCTGGCAGTACAGTACTATTCGACCCCCGAGATCATAACCGTGGTTTCAAGAAACTGTTTTATCCCCAAACCAAACGTTGATTCGGCAGTCATTAAACTGTCCGTATTTAGCGACAATCCGATAAAAGTCGCCGACGAAGCCTTTATGTTTACACTCATAAGGGCAGCTTTTAACCAGCGCAGAAAGACACTGGCTAATTCTCTTTCAAATGCCGGGATCGCCGGTGTTACACGGGAGTCCGTTGCAGATGCGCTTGATAAGATGGACCTTTCCCAAACTGTCCGCGGTGAAGTGCTTACGCTTGAACAGTTTGCCGAGTTGTCAGACCTTATCGGAAGATGATTTATCTAAGCCCTTATCAAAAGATGATTTATTTATGTTATTGAACGTTTTTTTACTGTTCAATGTCTGCTTTTTCGGATAATATGATAATAGAGTCCAAACAGACACAACCGATTCATATCATTTTTTATAAAAGAACGGAGATACGATCATGAAAGAATTCAAAGGCTTCAAAAAAGGCGTCAACCTCGGCGGATGGCTGTCACAGTGCAATTACAGCGATGAAAGACTTAACGGATTTATAGTCGAAGACGATTTTAAAAAGATGGCGTCCTGGGGCATCGATCATGTTCGTCTCCCCTATGACTACAACATAATCGAAAGAGAAGACGGTTCACGTAAGCCCGAAGGCTTTGCTCATATCGACAGGGCAATTAAATGGGCAAAAGAAAACGGACTTAACATAGTTCTCGATCTTCATAAGACCGCAGGATTTTCTTTTTACGAAGGAGAAGGTCAGTCCGGATTCTTTGACAATGCCGATCTTCAGGAACGTTTTTATAAGATATGGGAAGAGATGTCGACCCGTTACGGTAATGACGAAGCGATCGCTTTTGAACTTTTAAACGAAGTTACCGATCCTGCCTACAGTGATTCCTGGAACAGGATAATAAAGACAGCTCTTACCCGCATACGTAAGATAGCCCCCGATACATATGTGCTTGTGGGCGGTTACTGGAACAACAGTCCCGATGCGGTCAAGGATCTTGAAGAGCCTTTTGACGAGAAGGTCATCTATAATGTTCACTGCTACGATCCTTTGTTCTTTACCCATCAGGGTGCGCTGTGGGTACGCGAATTGGACCATTCCCTGAGATTTACATATGAACAGAGTGAAGCGACCAAGGAATATTTTCTTGACAGATTCCGGGATGCCTATGAAAAGGCCAAAAAGTACAATACCACCATTTACTGTGGCGAATACGGTGTTATCGAAAATGCCACACCCGAAGACAGTTTAAAATGGTACAAGGCGATCAATGCCGCTTTTGAAGAACTTAACATCGGCAGAAGCGCATGGACATACAGATCCATGAACTTCGGTCTTTCCGATGACAGAATGTCAGGCGTGATCGACGAGCTTGTAAAATATCTGTAATACCGATAACAAAATATAGAAAGACGAAGGAACAGTTATGAATACGGTTCGAAGAGCCAATGAAACCGATATCGACAGTATACTTAAACTGTTAATACAGGTTGATATGGTACATCATAACGGCAGACCGGACATATTTAAGGGACCTGCCACAAAATACAATGCCACAGAACTCAAAGATATCATCGCCGACGATACCACTCCCGTTTTTGTTTGTGTAAACGAATCGGGCGAGATAATGGGACATGCCTTCTGCATTCATCAACAGCATGTCGGTAATTCGGTCCTTACGGATATAAAGACTCTCTATATCGACGATATATGTGTCGATGAAAATTTTCGTAAGATGGGAGTCGGTAAATCCCTGTATGAACATGTTATCAAATATGCCAAAGAGTCGGGATTCTACAATGTGACCTTAAACGTATGGTCATGCAATCCCGGTGCTTTAAAGTTTTATGAAACAATGGGACTTAAACCGCAGAAGATCGGAATGGAAACGATCCTGTAGTTTATAATATACAAAGAGGAGGAATTATATGCTTTACGATGGTAAAATACTGATTGGACAATCAGAGGGGGAAAACATTTACATCTATCCCAAAATGGCTAACCGCCACGGAATGATCTGCGGTGCTACCGGTACAGGTAAAACCGTTACATTAAAGGTTATGGCCGAATCATTCAGTGACATGGGAGTGCCCGTATTTTTGGCAGACATCAAGGGTGACCTTGCTGCTATGTGTGTTAAGGGAACCGAAAATGAAAACGTGACAAAACGTGTTGAAAAGATGGGACTTAAGGATCTGGGATATGACTTTAAGGAATATCCTTCCACATACTGGGATGTATACGGAACGATGGGAATGCCCCTTCGTACTACCGTTTCCGAGATGGGACCGATCCTTCTTTCCAGGATCTTAGATCTTAACGATACTCAGACGGATGTACTTACCGTTCTTTTTAAGATAGCCGATGACAATGACCTGTTGCTTGACGATATCAAAGACTTAAAGGCAATGATCCAGTACCTTTCCGAAAAGGAAGTGGCCAAGGAGATCGCTCCCGTATACGGAAATCTCGCTCCTCAGTCACTCGCTGCTATACAGCGTGCGATCGTTGCACTTGAATCCGACGGCGCGGACAAATTCTTTGGTGAACCCGCACTCGATATAAGAGACTGGCTCGATCATGACAGAGAAGGCAAAGGTGTTATCCAGATACTCGACTGTCAGGAGCTTATACTTCATCCCCGTACATATGCCACATTCTTATTATGGCTCATGAGCGAACTTTTTGAAGAGCTTCCCGAAATGGGTGATATGGAAAAACCCAAGATGGTATTCTTCTTTGATGAAGCTCACCTTCTTTTTGACGGAGCTCCCAAGGTATTGCTTGAGAAGATCGAACAGGTAGTCAAGCTCATCCGTTCCAAGGGCGTAGGCGTTTATTTCATAACCCAGAATCCCAAGGATATTCCCGACGGCGTACTCGCTCAGCTCGGTAACAAGGTTGAGCATGCACTTCGTGCATATACTCCCGCAGAACAAAAGGGTGCAAGAGCTGCAGCTTCCGCTTTCAGAGCAAATCCCGATTTCGATACATATACGGTACTTCAGGAGCTCGGAACCGGTGAAGCACTTATATCCGTACTTGACGAAGGCGGTATCCCCACAATGGTAAAACGTGCCAAGATCCTGCCTCCTCAGAGTCAGATGGGTACTCTTGCGGAATCCGAAAGAAAATACCAGATAGACCACAATCCTCTTTTCCACAAATACAACAAAGAAGAAGAAAGAGACTCCGCATACGAATTTATGCAGAGAAGACAGGTAAAGATGCAGGAAGAAGCCGATAAGGCTGCCGAAGAAGCTGCTAATGCCAAAGAGCAGGCAATAAAAGACAAAGAAGCTGCCAAGGCAGAAGCTCAGGCTCAGAAAGAAGCCGACAGAAAGAAGAGACAGAAAACAAATGCCATCAAGGGCGGCGTTAAATCCGTTGCTTCTTCAACCGCAGGTACCATCGGACGTGAAGTCGGAAAATCGCTTGGCGGTTTCGGCGGTAAGTTCGGTAAGACACTCGGCGGTAATGTAGGATCGGCACTCGGCCGCGGCATTATCGGAACACTGTTTAAACTGTAGGAATCAGTAATTTACCGGGGCAAATCACTGACCGCAACATATGAACATAAAAAACCGGTACTGTGAAGTACCGGTTTTTTGTCCCCCCGAATAACAACCTACCGTTTCTTTCCGAAATAGTCTTTTATGACTGCTTCGGCAGGTTTTTCGTAAAATTCGTATTTTATGTATTTATCGATATCTTTGGCCTTATAGAGCCTGATCGGCCAGTCCCAAAGACATATCCCGTTTATCCAGTCTCTCTTTTCACAGGCCGCAAACATTTCCGAATACCATTCTTTTTGTCCGTCGGGATCGCTGCCGCCTTCAAGACACCAGTTGTTTGGAACAAACTTGGAACCCTCCGTCGACATACATCCGCTTTCGGCAAAAAAGAAAGGTTTGTTGTATTTCTTAACCACTTTCTCTATGCGGTCAAGCTGCTCTTGCCATGTTCCGAGCGGATAATATCCGCTTGAAGAGATAACATCAACGGCATCCCACCATTTTACGTTATGCTCCTGGTATTTATCCGTATTATAAGAGATAAGACCTTTATATACTCCCCGAAGATCGCTTATCAGCTTTCTCCACTCATCTTCTCTACGCTCGCTCATTACCATCTCACAACCCGGTAAGAACATCTCGCATCCTAGATCCTCAGCGATCTCGGCAAACTTAAGCTGGAATTCCGTATAAGACTTAAACCAGTTACCCCACTTCGGTTCACATACAACATCCTCATCAAAGAAATTGATAAATGCACGCCATGCTCCGTTTTTGCAGTTTACGGTAGGTTTAAGTGCAACTCTCAAGCCGAGTTCTTCTTTTGCAAAAAGAATGATATCGGTAAGTTCTTCACGCGTAGCGCTTTCCTCACCTGTTGTGATGGTCTCCGATTGCGGTGTATCCTGCAACGCATTGGGAACAAACATAACAAAATTAGCGTTTGTTCTTTCTTTCATCGCTGTAAGACTTTCCTTGGCTTCCTTGGTAACCAGACATTTACCGGGTGCAAAAGGTGCAAATGTCACACCACAGATATAATCCATCTTATTCTCCGTTCCGTGTCCGCATATACGCAAATATCAAAAAATGCATCTGCCCGACACAATTTAACCTTTCAGATTCCTATATGAGTCTTTTTACGATATTATAATAGATTTTTAATATAAAATCCGCTATAATCGTTCCATATAGAAGTTGTAAAAAACTATTTTACGGAGATCCGATGAATTCACTGTTCGAATATACCGATACTCTGAATGCGCCTTATGAAGCCTTTTTGTTCGATGCATCAAAAGAGGTTTTCCCCGTACGCGCTCATTGGCATTATTTTGTCGAGATCTTATATATCATCGAAGGAAATGCCATTGTGACCTGCGACGAAAAGACATTCAATCTCAAAGAAGATGATGTTTTTATCTTTCCCCCTTCGAGCGTCCATTCGATCTACACCGCAACCTACGGACCTCTGCGTTTTCATGTCCTAAAGTTTGACATCAACCAGCTCGAATCCACGATCCATTCATCCGAAACGGGGAATATCCGCTTTTCACTCGCCTTCACTCCCGGCATGCCCAAAACCGAGGAGTATCTTAAGATATCACTTCAGGACCGTTCGGAATCCGACAGGGACAGGATCAGAAATCTGTTCGACGGCTGCTTAAGAGAACTGAACGGAAGGTCGTTCGGCTTTTATTCGATCACACGCTCTTACATATGTGAACTTCTTATATATTATTTAAGGATAAGACGTGAACTCGGCCTTTCCATAGCCGAAACAACAGATCGCAGAGATGCCAACAGCATCAATACGATCACCGAATAT
>Ga0310691_10001417_pt1 | contig 36567 bp, 63 predicted proteins | sample 176DNAGHGlowgp2_FD_203887 | JGI IMG/M metagenome (GOLD analysis project Ga0310691, IMG submission 203887) | Sheep rumen microbial communities from Palmerston North, Manawatu-Wanganui, New Zealand - 1766 DNA GHGlow gp2 (v2) (version 2) | ecosystem: Host-associated > Mammals > Digestive system >... | reverse complement strand
GTTGGAGAACCTGACGCCGGTCTGGCAGTTGGATATGACCGACCACTGGTTCGCGGCCACGCAGGAATACTTGTCCGTCCACAAGCCGAAACCGGTGTACTGGAACCTGGGCTTCGGGTTGATCGGGCTGGACGCGATTCGCAAGGACGGGCTGGCCGAGTATATGATTACCGATTTGCGGAGAATCAAGTATCCGTGGATCGACCAGGATTGTCTGTGTCGGCTGGGGTATCATAACCGCGATAAGGTGTATGACCTGGGCGTTCGGTATAATGACTGTTCACAGACCGGGCATGTACAGCGGCCTGCTCTGGTTCATCTCTGCGCCGAACCGGGAAATAAATTCTTGCGCGAGGATGTATACAATTACGACAAGATAAAGAAGTGGCGGGAGTTTTACGAGATTGAAGCCTGTAAAATGGCCGGGTTGGTGAAGTGATTATGAGAAGGCCGGTAACTCACTGGCTACCGGCCTTCTTCGATTCGTTTGACGTATTCCTGCAAGACGGTGACAACGAAATTGTTGAAGCTGCGATTTTGCTCTTTGGCGAGTTCGTCCAGTTTTGCCTTGAATGCAGGGTCCAGGATGATGTTTGTCCTGATCTTCTTTTCCTGATCTCCCACACGACCACCTCCTTCCGCCATGGTATCACAACACACGAAAATTGTCAATGATGTGTAAGTTAACCAGCGTATAATTACAAAAGGTGTGTAATTATGGTATAATATGTGTGTAAGACGAATGGAAGGAGGAAACGGAAATGAGCAGGGTTTTGGATTTGAGCGGGCAGAAATACGGGCGGCTTACTGTAGTCGAGTATGTCGGGAAGGACAAGCACAATACGGCTATGTGGCGCTGCAAGTGTGATTGTGGGAATGATATCATTGTTACCTCACATCGGTTGAGAAGCGGGAACACAAAAAGCTGTGGATGCCTGTTAAAAGAGATTCAGGATTTGCGCGGGAAAAAGTTTGGGAAACTGACGGCCATAGAGCCGGTGGGAAAAAGATGGGCGCATACGCTGTGGCGCTGTCAGTGCGAATGCGGAAAAGTGATAGAAACGACGATAGGAGAACTCAAACGAGGCAAGAGCTCATGTGGGTGTGCAAACAGAACACATGCCGAAGCGATGAAGGAAAAGCGCATCGATATAAGCGGGATGAAGTTTTCACGGCTGACGGCCATTGAATACATCGAATATGGACCGCACAGGTACAAATGGGAATGCAGATGTGAATGTGGAAAAACGACATATGCCAATTCATGCGATTTATTGAGCGGGAACAAAAAGAGTTGTGGATGCTTAAAGGCGGACAAGAATAAGGCAAGGGGCCATCATTGCGATAAACGGTTGGTGTCAATTTATCATGGCATGAAGAGGCGATGCTATAACCGGAATGATTTAGATTACGCGGATTATGGCGGACGTGGAATCAAAATCTGCGAAGATTGGCTTGACAGAGAAAACGGCAAATTCAGATTTATCCAATGGGCAATGGAGAACGGATATTCGAGCAATCTTTCCATCGACAGAATAGATGTGAATGGGGATTATTCCCCTGATAATTGCCGATGGGCAGATGCTAAATTGCAAGCGAGAAACAGAAGGGCACGAAACGATATAGGGGTGCCTGGAATCAGAAAAACCAAAGACGGGCAGAAATACGAGGTCAGAATTGGTGTGGATTATAAAAGAATCAATGTGGGGCGTTTTGATTCGATAGATGAAGCGATCCAAGCAAGATATACTGCGGAAATTGAATATTATGGACAAATCATAAGCGGGGTAGGTAGTTATGTCAAGAATACTGATCGGGATACCAACGATTGACAAGGTAGACGCGAGTTTTATGTCAAGCGTGCTGGGGATGGATTATTCGGACGGGAACAAGTACAGTTTTACCATGCGCTGCAACAGTTTGATCTACGACGCCAGGGGTAGCATGGCGGTAGAGGCTATCAACGGAGGGTATGATTACCTTTTGATGCTTGACAGCGACATGGTGATGGAGAGGGACACGGTGCGCAAATTGGCAGAGGGAGTACAGGACAAGGACTTTCTGACAGCACTGTATTTTAAACGTAAACTACCTACATCTCCGCTGATATTGCAAAGCCTTGAATGGTACGATGACCCGGAAAACGGGCCGCAAGAGTTTGCGGAAACCTATGAGCAATACCCTCGCAATTCGGTATTTGAAATACATGGCACAGGATTTGGCTGTTGCATTATATCCGTGGATATGCTGAAACACATGGCCGTGGCATACAGGACCAATTTCTTCACGCCGATGCCCAGGCTGAGTGAGGATTACAGCTTTTGTTGGCGGGCGCGGAAACTGGGGTATAAGCTGTGGTGCGATAGCAGGATCAGGCCGCTTCATGCGGGGTTGAAACTGTATGGAGAAGCGGACTGGGACAGGCAGAGGGAGGGACAGGAATGAAATTCGTCGTTGACGCGCTGCCGGAGCAGAAGGATTGCCCGTTCAGCGAGTGGTACCCTTATCCGCCGATTATGGAGGAACCGGGGTATTATCGGTGCAAACTGGCAGAGGGCCGGAACGATGGGTGCTATATGGACAGGGAAAAGGGCGAGTGCGAGTTCCTGGTGGAGATGAGAAAGGCGGGCCAGTGAGATGGGCGCAAGGTGGGAGCATTTCCGGACGGTGTGCAGGCACCGGCGAATCGTGCGCAGGGAGTGCGCGGCCTGCGGGATCTTCTGGCGGGGGCTGGTGCATGATTTGTCGAAGTACAGCCCGGTGGAGTTCGGGGCGTCGGCGCGGTATTTTCAGGGGGACAGGAGCCCCATCGAGATGCAAAAGGCCGCGGAGGGGTACAGCGCGGCGTGGCAGCACCACAAGGGGCACAATCCCCACCACTGGGAATACTGGACCGACTTCGACGAGAACGGCGCGGTGGTGGCCTATAAGGTGCCGTATCGGGTCGTGGTGGAGATGGTCTGCGACTGGATCGGGGCCGGGATGGTGTACAGCGGGGAGAAATGGACGCAGGAAGAGCCGCTGGCGTATTACGAGAAGGTGCGGGCCGGGCGGCATTTCCATCCGGAGACGGAGAAACTGATATTGCGGTTCCTGAATTGCATCAAGGGAAAGGGGCTGGACGAGTTTCACAAGATGGCGCGGTGTGAACCGCCGTATTCGTACTTGTGTGTTGACTACAACAGAGAATATGTGCCGTAAGTAGGAGGGATAGTGTGAAGGATATTGAAAAGGATTTCAAGTTGAACTGGCTGGACGAAAAGCAAATCTTTCGGATCAGTGAAATCAACGAATGCGCGAAAAGCCTTGCGGCGATGATCGAGAGCGCTTGCCCGGATGGGCGGGAAAAGGCGCTGGCGTATACAAAACTTGAGGAGTGCGTGATGTGGGCGCGGGCGGCGATTGCGAAGGAGCGGTGAGTATGAGCGGGGCAGATGAGATGGAGATGGCGGTCCGGGAGATGAATCGTAGAGCGAGGGAACACAAGCGTGAAGCGATGGAGAGCGGAGCGGTGGAGTTGTTTATGTATTACCGGGCGCTGAAAGCGGCGGGGTTCACGAAGAAGCAGGCGATGAAGGTCGTGCTGGTAGCGGTGGGGAGGTATCGGAGATGAGTGAATATGGGCCGGAGATGGTGTTTGGCGTGCCGAAGGGGTGGCAGTGCCCGGTGTGTAGGCGGGTGTACGCGCCGTTTATGCGGATGTGTTCGTATTGCGGGAATGATGAAACGACAAACGCTGTCGATGCGGGCGTCGGCGAGTGGGTGGACGTGGTCAGGACGTGCGGGAAGTGCGGCGGGAGGATGCAGTGGCACAAGGATATTGCGCTGACGTCGCTGCCGGCGAAGTGGGAGTACCGGTGCAAGGCGTGCGGGAACGTGGAGTATGAGGAGATCGGGACGGCGAAACCGGCGTATCAGATTACGCTGAACGGGAACACGGTGATGTGAGGAGGTATGAAAAATGAAAGCGATGTTGTCACAGCCGATGGGCGGGAAGACCAGGGAAGAGATTGAGCAGACCAGGGCGCGGGCGATTCGCGTGCTGGAGGGCATGGGCTATGAGGTGGTGAACACGCTGTTCACTGACGAGTGGTATTCGGACGCGGCCATGAAGGCGCGGGGCGTGGAGAACATTCCGCTGTGCTTCCTGGCGAAGTCGCTGGAGAACATGAGCCTGTGCAGCGTGGTTTATTTCTGCAAGGGCTGGGAGGGGGCGCGGGGCTGCCGGGTGGAGCATGAGGCGGCCAGGGCCTACGGCATGAAGATCATCTATGAGGAGGCTGCGGGAGATGCGTGATTACATTCTGAACCGGGACGAGAACGGCATGGTGCGGTATCTGTACGGGAAGGACAGGAAATATCCGTATGTGGGGAAAACCAAGTGGGAGAGCGCCAGGTGGATGCTGGAGAATGACAAGACGCGAGAATTGCGGATGTCGGAGGAGTTTGAGGGATTCCCGTTGACGGCGGATGGGGTTTATTTCTTTGACGGGGCGGTGCGGACTGGTGATGCTGCGGTGTCAGATGGGGGAGCCAGCGTTCCCGCTGCGGTGTCAGATGGGGACGGTTCTCCCGGTCACACCGATGCTTGCGGTGGGCGATGCGGCGGCGGAATGATCGAGGGCGAGGGCGGTGACGGTGTGACAGATGAGAACCGTCCCCACATGACACCTCCGCTGCCGTCGGCGGGAGACGGAGAGGCTGCGCCTGTGTGCGGGCCGGACTGGTGCGAGATACCGGAGGTGGCGGAGAAGCCGAAGCGGAAGAAGCGGGTAAAGGATGTTGTTTACGAGTAGGAGGTACGGGGATGGATGTGAAGAGGTGTGACCGGTGCGGGTTGGTCTATGACTATGACTTTGGGAAAAACGCGAAGGGCACGTCGTTTCTGCTGATTACCGATGAGACGATCGACAAGCTCAGGGACAGGAGCAAAATCTATTACATGCTGGATGGCGCTCCGACGCGAGTTATGGACATCTGCCCTGTGTGCGCGGAGGAGTTCAAGAAGTGGTTTGAGCGCATGGGAAAGCGGGTGACGGAGGGAGAAGACCGCTTCGACGAGGCGAAAGCGGAGTCCTGTTTAGGGTTTTGAGAGAGGTGGCGAGTGAGTGACGGACGAACAGAAGAGAGCGAAGGTCATTGCCGGTTTGGAATGGATGGCAGATCATGCCGCGATGGATGACGCCATGCTGTATGTGATGACCGTGAAGGACCTGGATGTCGTGAAAGAAGCTGCGGAGCTTCTGACGGCGCGGCCTGCGATACATATTCACAAGGAATATCCGGAGCATGAGTGGAAGAGGAAGGAAAACGGCGAGATCGACGATTGTGCATTTGATACGGATTATCACAACGGCCCGATGTGCGTCAGGTGTTGGGATTCGTTTTGCATCTGGTGTGAACCAAATGGATTTGAGACACACAAGCGTTGCGTCGTTGACTGGTACGAGTGCCCGGAGTGCGGCAGGAAAGTGTACAAGGGACAGGAGCATTGCACCCATTGCGGAAAGGGGATTGTCTGGGATGAGTGAACACATCATCGCCGTGGACTTTGACGGGACGCTGTGCGAGAACGCCTGGCCGGGGATTGGTCCGGCCAGGGCGGGGGTGATCGACTATGTACTGGGGCAGCAGATGACCGGGGCGAAGATCATCCTGTGGACCAACCGGCGGGGCGAGAAGCTGGCGGAGGCCGTGGCGTGGTGCGCGGCGCGTGGGATCGCGTTTGACGCGGTGAATGAGAATCTGCCGGAGATCGTGGAGCGGTTCGGTGGGGACACGCGGAAGGTGTTTGCCAACGAGTATCTGGATGATAAGGCGGTGCTGCCGGAGAGCGTGGAGAAGCGGAGAAAGCGGATCAGCGGGAGGGCGTTGAGGAACCGGGGGAGGCTTTAGGACACGTATGAAGGGAGCATTAAAGCATGGAATGGCGGACGATGACGGCGAAGCAATTGGCAGCGAAGCTGGACGGGCGGGAATATCTGAGTGAGATCACGCCGGAAGAGGAGAAAGAGGCCGAGGCCAACGGGCTGGTGGCGGTGTATGGGTACAGCGACGACAACGTGGAGCTGGCCGGGGCGATCAGCGACGAGATCGGCGCGTGGGAAGGCGTGGTGTTCCACGTGGACAAGGACGGCGAGGTGTTTGCCGGGGAGAAGGACGCGCCGAATAAGATCGAGGCGTACTGGTTCGGACCGGATACCGAAGTGCCGTGGACGTTCAGAACGGAGATTCCCCATGAGACGTTCAACATCTACGAGGACGGGGAATTGTTCTGCGTGGGGATCGTGTTCGGGATGGAGGATTTGAAGTGAGCAAGAAACATAAGAGACTGCTGGCTGAGTGGCAGGAGCGGCTGGGCTTGCAGGACTGGCGGATCAGGTTGAAGCCGAAGTGCAGGCCGGAGGATATGGAGCTGGAGAACGTGGCCGGGTGCACGGCCTGGAGCGAGAGCGGCAAGACGGCGCGGATTGAGATCATCGACCCGACGTATTACGGGAAGCGGGTGGTGCCGTTTGACTGGGAGAAGACGTTGGTGCATGAGCTGCTGCATTTGAAGACGTGCCTGGTGTCGGACGGGGTTGGCGAGTTGCAGGAGCGGGTGATGCATCAGATGATCGACGATCTGGCGCGGGCGTTTGTGAGCGCAAAGAGGTGCGGAGGTGACGGGAAGTGAAATTCTGCTTTGGAGACATTGTGGTGGTGCGGGGGAACCTGATCGGCGTGGTGGTGAAGGCGTGGATTCGCTATGCGGCCAGCGGGGGAATCTCGCATGAATATGAGGTCTATGTGCGCATGACAAGGCAGATCGAGCAGTTCCGGGAGGATGAGATGGAGCGCTACATGGTGCGGCACAAGGAACTGGACGATCAGGAGATGGAATGGCAGAGGAACGCGGTGGAGGGGATATGATGACGGGGAAACAGACGGCGAGCCGGGAAATCAGGACGGCGCAGGCCGTGCGGGAGGACGCGGGGCGGTATCTGCGGGCGCGGCTGATTTTGAACGATTTGCGGGAGAAGCACCTGGCCGGTAAGATCACCTATGACGAGTGCAAGGCGCTGAGGGTCCGGGCCATTGATGGGGACGTGGACGGGGCCGTGAAGGGGCTGGCGATGTTGCTGAGGAAGCGGGAATTGGAGGGGATGGGGCTGTGAAAAAGGTGTATCTGATCATGGCCGGAGAGTATTCCGACAGGTGTTGCGCGGGGTGGTGCGCCACAGAGGAGGAGGCGCGGCGGGTCTGCGCGGCGCGGAACAGCGCCGGCGGGCATGGCGGCGACTGGTATGAGGTTGAAGAATGCGAATGCCTGGACGGGTCGGTGGCGGTGGATGTGTGCGCGGGGTGGTCCTATCTGTTTGAGTTTGTAAGGGGCGCGGACGGGTGGCGCAAGGTGTGGTGCGGAGATGCGTATCTGAACAGCAGGCACGCGCCGGTGGTTAAGGAGGAGCAGCCCGTATTCGATGGGTGGAGAAGCGACGCGCCTTGCGTTCATGTGCGCGTGTGGCGGAAGGACGAGGATGCGGAGGCAGCGCAGAAGGCGGCGCTGGACGCGCTGTATGCGTACCTGGCGAAGAAGGAGGGGGTGCAGGCGTGATGATGAGCGTTTGGCATCTGCTGTGGATCGTGCCGGTGAGCGCGGCGATGGGGTTTTTGACGGCGGGGTTGTTTCACGCGAATGGGAGGTAGGAGGCTTGTATGGCGTACATGCGGTGTGAGCAGGAGACCAGCATCGTCTGGGACGAAGAGGAGAAGGTGGCGCGGATTTATACGTGCTCGCCGGTGAGCATGCGGAAGCTGGATAAGCTGTGCGAGGATTATCCGGCGGAGTATCGGAAGGTGTGGGAGGAGAAGGACGCGGAGGGAAGGGTCACGGCGGCCAGGTATCAGACCGGGTGCAAGCGGGTGAGGTTTGGGAAGCCTGCCAGCGAGGCCAGGGTGGAGCAGGGAAGACGAATTGCGGCGATGGCGGCGGAAAGGCGGAAGGAAGGGATGAACGGATGACGCGGCAGAGGATGGTCGAGTTGCTTGAAATCGAGAAGGAATGTGTGCGGCGGAACGCCTGCGGGGAATGCAATCGCGCCTGCCACATTTGCGATTTGCTTCAGGATGATACGGAGCTGCATGAGATGTACGAAGAGGTGATTGCGCTGGTGAAGGCGCAGGAGCCGAGGGTGATGACGCTGGAAGAATCGTCTGCAATTAACTGCGGTGACATTGTATGGATTGAGGATAGGTCGCTCAATCAAATGATAGTGGGAATAAAATACCAAAGTCCATCAGAAAACTGCTATTATGTAATACTTATTGGTTCAAAACGTCCTCAACCGTTCAGCAAAGAATTGTACAGGGTTAATTGGCGCTGTTGGACATCCCGCCCAACAGACGAACAGAGGGAGGCAGAACCGTGGGATTGTTGAAAGTGGTCATTTCATTTGTGGCAATCGGTCTCATGGGCTGGCAGATGCAGCGCGATCACCCTGATACATGGACAGATGAAGATATGTGGCGGTTTGAGATTCCTGCCGCGATATTGGCCGCGGGCTGGATTGCCCGTGATGGATGGTGAAGCGGGGCGATGCGGCGTCTTGCGATTGCGGAGAAATAAACAAGTGTATTGGTGTTTGCGGGGCGGGTGGATTTAGGTTAAGAGGGTAAGGGGAAGGCGCGGGGCGCTGAGAACGGGTAAGTGGTATTGGGAGAAAATGACAAAGATGGGTATGCAGGAGGGATGAGCGTGGAGAATGTGGTGTATGCCAGCGACAGGGTGGATGTGGTGCGGTGCGGAGAGTGCAGGTGGGGCAAGCCTTATGGGAAACTGATCGGCTGCGAGAATGAGAATTGCGGGCACAGTCCAGCGTCGTTGGTAGACGCTGACTGGTTCTGCGCGGACGGGAAGAGGAGGGACGAGGATGGCGAAGCGGGGGAACGGCTGGAAGGGGCTGCTTCAGCATCAGAGTGAGTTTTCGCATTTGTTCGCGTGCTGGGCGCTCAATCATCAGGGATGGGCGAAGATGAAGGCTACCAACCGGAGGCTGGCGAAGCGGCGGTTGAGGCAGAGGGATAGAAGACAGATGGCGAGGGGAGTGGGTTTGGATGATCGTGATTGAGCGGGCGTACATGGCGAAAATAATCCGGGCGCTGAAGGCGGCGATGAACAGCGAGGATCAGAGGTATCGGACCGGGTACATCGTGGCGCTGTCCACCGTGGAGGGCGTGATGGCGGTGGCGCCGGAATATGACCTGGATAAGCTATTCACGCCGGAGGAGGTGTGCGCGGAGATGGTGAAACACGGGCAGGGGAACTATAAGCGGTTTAAACTGGGAGATACGATTCAATATTCGCCCACTGAGGTGATGAAGATTCTGAAAGACGAATTGCCAAAGGCGTTATAAGTATAATATAGATTACCATGTATTGGGTATGGGTTATGGTTATACTTATAGTGTAAAGTAGGCGGGAGGTGGAAAGTTTGGCGGTGCGCAGGCTGCCGGGGAACCGGGAGAGAAGGGGTACAGAAAAGCACCGAGACAGGTTGTTTCGGTGCCGGGGTGAGGGAAGATCATCGGTTTGAGAAATATTCCCGAAGAATCGTGATGATCAGATTGTGGATGCTGCGGTTCTGCTTCTTTGCTTCTTCCGCAAGCAGTTCTTTCAGGTCATCCGGGAGCCTAAGCGTGGTCCGCGTTTCGCCGGTCATAGTATCACCTCCGGGATTATTATAACAAAATTCAAAATTGGTGTCAATATGGTATTGACAAAACACCAATTATGTGGTATCATAATGGTGTCAGGATGGTGGTATAAATGAAGTTCAACAAGGTATTGAAGGTTTACGCGGACTTTGACCGGGCGCAAATCTGCGGCGTCCCATTCTACGGCAAGGACAGCGTGAACAGCGCTTTGCGAATGGTTCAGCGCGAGGTTCGGGGGCTGAAAAACCGGGCAATGCGCATGAGCTATGACTACGACATGGCGCAGTATGAGTATTTCAAGTACATCGAGCGCTGCAAGGCCATGATCGAGCGCGAGAGTTGGCCCACGGCGGAGCCGAAGGATTTTTCCAAGTACAAGACCTTTGACGGATTCTTGTATGACCAGTTGGCGAATGACTATCCGATGATGGGCAAGGCGGTTGTCGCTACCGTCACGCGGGGAACATGGGGCGAATACAAGACAGACAAGAAGCAGATATTCACAGGCGAGAAGTCAATGATGACATACGGTCCGAACCAGCCGATACCGATAAGGGCGGCAAACGTGAAACTGGCGCTTGAAGATGATTTCGACTATGTTTTGACGGCCTCTGTGTTATCCAATGAAGCCACAAAGTCGCTGGGTATGAAGCCGGGTGGGATTCGGTTTATACTGCATGAGCAGACGGACAGCGAGAAGGCCATATTGGATCGGCTGATCAATGGCGAATACAAGCTCTGCGAGACAAAACTGGCCTATGACGAGAAGAAGAATCATCGGACGAAGATGCCTCGTGGATGGTATTTCTGCATCGGGTATCAGTTTGAGAAGGACACGGACAATCCTGAACTTGACCCCGACAAGATTCTGGGCGTGGACATCGGCCTGACGAACGTGCTGTACCTGGGATGGAGCGAGGACGACCATTTCAAGAAGTACATACCGGGCAGCGAGATCAGACGCTTCCAAGCGGTGCAGGAGAGGCGCAAGCGGGATATGCTGCAATGTGGACCGGCGCGTGGCGACGGTTCCAAGGGTCACGGCAGGAAATGCGCGACGCGCAGGGCGGATGCCTTTGAACACCACATCCACAACTTCAAGGAGACGAAGAACTGGAATTACGCGCATTTTGTGGTGGACAACGCCGTGAAGGGCGGCTTCGGCGTGATACAGATGGAGGACCTGTCCGGTATCACCAAGAGCGAGAAGTTTGACCGGGCGTGGACGTTCTACAGCCTACAGCAGAAGATCGAGCAGTTGGCGGCGGAGAATGGGATCGTCGTTCGGAAGGTCGACCCACAATATACCAGTCAGATGTGCTCCAAGTGCGGCCATATCAGCCCGGACAACCGCAAGACCCAGAGCGATTTCAGGTGTGTGGCCTGCGGGTATCGCAAGAATGCCGACCACAACGCGGCCATGAACATCAGCAAAGCGAACATTGGGGAGATCATCAAGGCGCAGCTCATCAGGCAGGAGGGCGTCTGACAGGGCGGTGCGAACCGCAAGCGGGCATGGAAACGCCGGGAGGTTCGCACCGACAACAACACTATTCCACGGATTTGATTGCCGCGGAATTGGGTGATTCCACACCCATAAGCCGAGACAGTATGTGATTTCAGATCGCAGATACACTCGGCAACCTACGCACAGTGCAGAATGGACAAACCATGAGGCCGCGATTTGCGCAGTTTTGCAGACACCATCTGCGCGGAAGCGCTGGGTGGAAGACGGGCTTGGTGTACCCTACGCCCACGCCTACCTCGACACCATTTGCGCGGAAGCGCGGGGTGGAAGTCAATACCAGATTGCCCCGAATCGCGTCTAAGCGGACGCCATCTGCGCGAAAGCGCCGGATGGAAGGTACAAATCGCAGTCGCCGTCCGCAAGGTAATATCGACGCCATCTGCGCGGGAGCGCGGGGTGGAAGTTGGTATTCATTGGCTGCTTGCGCATTGCTCAAAGACGCCATCTGCACGGGAGCACGGGATGGAAGCACACCTGGCATGCCTTCGGAAAATCCGAGAACGGGACACCATCTGCGCGTGAGCGCGGGATGGAAGGGCCGGAGTATGATGTGACGGGCGTGACGCTATCTGCGCGGGAGAACTGGATGGAAGATTATCAATGAATTGGAGGCGAATATGTCTGTACGGCGATTGCCCGGTAATCGGGAAAGACGCGGAATATTAAATCAAGAGAAAGGCATCATTGATGGGGTAGGCCAGTACGGCATACCTCAACTTTGGCCTGAATACAACATCGACGGCGTTGAAAAATGGATTTCTTTTAATGAGTGTGGTGGTTGTTCAATTCCTGAGAGAACAGGCGTCCATTTCTTTGTGGAAGATCATCTCTTTGAACGGGTTTGGGCCAGGCCGGAGCGGTATATAGATGCGCTGTCGAAATTCGCCGCGGTGTGCTCGCCGGATTTTTCGCCCTATGCGGATTTCCCCAGGGCGGTGCAGGTGTGGAACCATTACCGGAAGCACTGGTGCGGGTGGTGGTGGCAGCAGAACGGGGTGAAGGTGGTGCCGACGGTGACGTGGAGCAGTCCTGAGACGCTGGAATGGGCCTTCGACGGGGAGCCGGTGGGCGGCGTGGTGGCGCTGTCCAGCGTGGGGATGTTCGATACGGGGGAGCATGTCGCCTGGCTGGTGGACGGGTATCGGGAGATGGTAAGGCGGCTGGAGCCGTGCAAGGTGATCTAGAAGGGGAAGGTGCCGGAGGAACTGGACGGGGACGGCAGGATTGAGCGGATTGAGAGCAGTCATTTGGAGAGGCTGCATCGGTTGAGGGGAGTCAAGTATGAGCGTTAAGGTTTACAGGGTTGAAGATCAGGTGGGGAAGCATGGGCTGTGGCGGGATTTTGATGGGACGGTCAATCCGCTGTTTGGCAAACTGACGGTCGGGAAGTGCAAGGACATGCCGATGGAGGACAGCGACTTTTATCGGATGTTTGGACAGCGGTGGTTCTCGGCGACGGATGCGCCGGAGAAACTGCGGGCGTGGTTTGACGTACTGGATGTTGTCGAGGCTGAGAAGATCGGATATGGGGTGTATGAGTTTGAGGTGACGTATGTCAGGCGGGTCAGCGAGTACGAGGTGGTTTTTACCCGGGATTCGGTATTGGCGTGCCGGCGCGTTGATCCGGGGACGATTTGGGAGGGTTATGAGAAGGTGGCCGGGGAGCGGCGGGATTGAGATACAGATGTGCGGGATTCGGTTCAATGAGGAAAAATGCGGGTGCGAGGAGGAGGCGGAGTAGGTGCCGAGGGTGATACTGTGCGATAGGTGCGGCAGGTCGACGATGGAGGACGCGGGGCGAACGAAGATATGGCCGAAGAAGTGCAGGTGGAGCAGGTTTGAGGTGGAGGGGAGGTTTGACAGCTGGCCGGATGCGGTTTATCTGTGCGGGGAGTGTTCCCGGGCGTTTAAGGCGTGGATGAAGCGGAAGGAGGCGGAGTAGATGCCCAAGGGCGGGAGCGGGTTTATGCGGGCCGCGGGCAGGGCGGCGAACAGCGTGCTGGCGAGGCGGGGCGGGTCATGGACCGTGGCGAATTTGCAGGGGGCCAGGGAAGAGGTACAGCGGCTGTACGGGAATGCGTATCGGAGCGTGAAGGGCGTGTTTGAGTATGATGGCCTTGGCCGGGTCAAAGGCGGCGGCGCCGGGTTCGGGCGGTTTGCGGACCGGGCGGAGGCGTTGGCAAAGCAGATTTCCCGGGACGTGCAGTTGGTGGACCGGGAGGCGGAAAGGCAGTACCGGGACATGCAGCGGTGGGCCAGCCGGATTTCAGCCAGCCAACAGGAGCGGGAGGAGTTTGAGAGGACCAGCCGGGGCGGGATGAACTTTACCGGAAGGGGCAGGAGCGGAGGCGATGCTTCGGAGGCGGCGCGGCAGATGGCCGGGCTGGGGCTGCTGTCCCATGAGGTGGCGGCCATGGGGAACAATGTGGACGTGATGAACGGGATTAACGACGCAATGAACGCAGTGAAGAGCAGGATTTACCGGGGCGTGAGCGCGAAGGAAGCGCAGGACTTTGAGAGCGATATATTCATGGGGATATTGAAGGGGTATTCTGGGGTTGAGAGAGGGGCGGAACGAAGAAGGCGATAAGGGGTTAGGTTTTAGGGGTTAGGGAATAGTGGACAGAACGGAGGGATTTTGTGGAGCAGTTGAGCAGGGAGGACGTCAGGGCGCTGGCCGGGGAAGTGCTGGAGGCGCTGGGCGTGGAGAAGGTTGAGATGGACGGCGAAGAGCAGGATGCGGTGAAGAGGGCCGTGGATGAGTGGCGGCGCAGAAGGGCGCGGGAGAAGGACGAAGGGATATAAGTATTATATTATTATATTATAAGGGTCTACTGTGTGTTTATTATACCTGTGGTGGTAGGTAGGAGAAGGGGAACAAAGTGGGGCAGAGGAACCGTCCCCTTGTCCAACGAAGGGAGGCGTGAGGTTTGGTTGAGCTGGCGCGGGTGCTGTATGGGTCGCAGAACTATGGGCTGGATGGACCGAATTCGGACAGGGATTACAAGGTGGTGCTGTGTCCGGAATTTTCGGAGCTGTACGAAGGGCGGATGTGCAAGCATAACGAAGGGGACCATTTGACCGGGATCGACGTGCGGAGGCTGCACGGGCTGCTGATGAACGGGAATCCGAACGCGGTGGAGCTGCTGTATTCGGTGGAGGCGGAGGTACAGGATGAGGACTTTGGGCGGTATCTGGACTGTGCGCGGATGATGTACGGCGGCGGGTATGTGGCGGCGGTGTGGCGGACGTTTTACGCGGCGCTGTATGGGATGGCCATGGCGGGCGTTGACCACAACGGGGCCACGCCGAAGACGGTGGCGCGGGCGTTTTATATGCTGGAGCTGGCGAAGTGGATCGGGAAGAACGGGTTTGTCATCGACGAGGCAACTTACAGGGGCGTCGCGCCGGCGTTTCACCGTTTAGCGAGGAATATCCGGTTTGGACATGATTTGCAGACGAAGGAAGCGGTGCTTCATGGGATCGCCGAGGATGTGAAGCGCGGGTTTGAGAACTGTAAGGCGGAGCTTCAGAACCGGGCGGATGCCGTCTGCGAAGGCGAGGACTGGAAGAGTGTAGTGGCAGGGATGGACAAGATGGCGCGGGCGATTGTGATGAAGCGGGTGTATGGGGAGATCGTCAGGCGGTGCGGGTAGGTATCCAGGCATGTAGAATCATTCTACAGGGTATTTTATATTATATATATTATATATGGGGAATGGTTTTACTTTTAGGTATAGGGGAGAAGAAACGACATTTTACATAACCATGATGATTGTATGCTTTGGTATGGCGTAGGATAGTATGTGAAAACAGAATACAGATAAAGCCGATACGCATGACAGATGGATTTACGAAGCATTGTGAATCCGTCTGTCTTTTTGTGTTTTTGGCCGTCTGTTTCTGGAAGGAAGGGGCGAAAAGGTCATCATGGCAGAACGTGAGTTTTTGACGGTGAAGGACATCATGCAGAAGATGGGCATCTCGAAGAACACGGCGTACAAACTGATTCACGAGAAGGGGCTGAAGGCGTCGAGGGTCGGGAATATGGTCATGGTCAGGGAAGCGGATTTCGAGGCGTGGCTGGTGGAGAACAGGGTCGGAGGGGAGAAGGGATGAACGAAGGAAGAAGGCGACAGGCAGAAGCCGTGAAAAGACTTTGGGCTGATCCCGAATATAAAGCGGAAATGCGGCGCAAAATCTCTGAAGGTTGGAAACGGCGAAGGGCAGAAATCGAAGCCTCGAAGCCTGCGAAGGAAGTCTATCATGTGCCCGATCTTCCCGGTGAGGTCTGGAAGGACGTAAAGGGCTACGAAGGCATGTATGCCGTCAGCAACATGGGGCGCGTGAAGAGCCTGAACAGGGATTTGCCGCACGCGGAACACGGAACATGGCATATCAAGGAACGCCTGTTAAAGCCAGCTTGGAGCGGCTACAGGAAGGACCACAGCGACGGTTATATGTTTGTCTTCTTGCACAGCGGTGGCGGAAAACAGAAGATAAAGCGGATTCACAGGCTTGTCGCCGAACATTTTCTGCCAACGAACGAAGGGCACGAAGTCGTCAATCATATGGACTGTGACAGGAGCAACAATCGCGCGGATAACCTGGAATGGGTGACGCCGAAGGAAAATTCTCAACACGCCAGGCGCAACAACCGTTTTGATTATTCGGATCGGTGCAGAAAAGTGATGAACGAAGAAACGGGCGAAGTCTTCTCAAGTGTGAGGGACGCTGAACGAAGGTATCAGGTCGCCAGCGGCGCAATTCAACACGCGGCTGCGAAGGGACGAACGAGATGCGGATGCCATTGGCGGTATGTCTGAGGAACGAAGAACGTCAACGAAGGACTTACGAAGGCGTTCAAGTTGCGAACGAACGAAGAGACTTCCGACGAACGAAGGCTGTCAACGAAGCACTTGACTGTGTACGAAGGGGCCTGCCTGCGAACGAAGGACTTTTCCAACCAACGAAGAAACGAAGGACTACTCCCTTATAAGTATTACTTTGATGTATATTTATATATACTTTCTGGTTTTGATTTACTTATAAGACAGTAATACTATTATATTATTTATTATACATATATAGTAAAGAGAATCCATTCAAACGCTATGACAGAAGAAAGGAGTTGGATATAATATTATGGCTATGGATAAAGATAAAAACGAAAAGAATAATAACAACGTCGTCGCCTTTGAACAGACCAAGCGCAACCGCCAGAAACAGAACGGCAACGGCGCTGTCGTCTCTGCAGATGCCCAGAAGAAGCCCGTCAAGCGCAGAAGGAATCGGCCTGATTTGGAAAAGTTCGGCGAAGAGTTCACAGAACCCGGGGATAACGCCAGGTATCTCAGGTTCGCAAGGGTGTCCATGTCGCTGCCGCCGATTGATATTTCTGATCCGAAACAGGTGGAGAAGAGGATCAATGAATATTTCGACTTCTGTGAGGAAAATGACAGAAAGCCGAATATGGTGGGGCTGGCGAATTGGATCGGGGTCAGCCGGGAGACCGTCAATCTGTGGAAAAGGGGCGATTATCGTAGCAGCACACACTTTGACGTGATAAGAAAAGCCGTCGATATTTTGGAGGAAATCTGGGTCGATTACATGCAGAACGGGAAGATCAACCCGGCTTCGGGGATTTTCCTGGCGAAGAATATGTTCCAGTACAAGGACGTCCAGGACGTGGTTATCTCGCCGCAGAACGGCCAGGAGCAGGAGAAGAGCGTCGAGGATGTGCGGAAGTGGCTGGAAGAGGGGCGCGTCGAGACGGAATTTGCCGATGGGAAAGACGGCGCAGAAGGCGCAGAAACGGGGCTGTGACGGGCGCAGAATGGGCGCGAAGGATTAGTTGCGGCGGTCCGGGAGGCGCAGAAAACGCCTTTCCGGGGCGCTGGCGATGGGGGCTTGCGCTGATTTGGGCGCAGAAATGAGCAGAAAAGAGGCTCCGCGGCGGTGTGTCGCGGAGCCTCTGGCGTGGGTGGTGGACGGTGGCGACTGATAGTCGCCGCTACGGGTGGCGGGGCCAGTCGCCGAGGGTCCAGCCCTTATAGGTGTAACAGGGGTGTTTTTTGTGACCCAGGCGGCTTTGCACGATCTGGCCGAAGCCGGATCGGATGTTATTGGCGATGCGCTCGCGGTCGGCGGCGTCGGCGGGGGTGTCGAACAGATGGGCGTTTATCCGGGCCCAGTGCAGCAGGTTGGTGACCTCGTGGCGGTGGCCTTCGGGGTCGATCAGGGTCCAGACTTTGGCCTCGCGGTGCTGGGGGCCTCGCTGGCTGTCGGGGCGGGCCATGGCGGCGGTCAAGCCGGCGCGGGCGTTGGGGGTGTAGCCTTCGGCCTTGCGGCGGGCGGAGAGCTGGCGGCGGGCCTCGGGGCTCCAGGTGTTGCGCTTGCCGGTGTGGCTGGCGGTCTTGCGGGCAGCGCTGCACGCGGGGGAGCAGGTGACCTTTTTAGAGGACGGCGGGGCGGCGAATGTGGCGCCGCAGATGATGCAATGCTTGATCATGGGGGTATTATAGCACGGCTCCGGGGTGGGGTCAAGGCGCAAAAAAACCGCCTTTCGGCGGTGGGGGTGGGGCTGTCAGGTGGGATCAGTCGATGCGCTTGACGGTCTCCCAGTCGGTCAGGGCGGCGGTGGTGTCCAGTTTGCCAAGCGGTAGGCGCTTGATCTCCAGCCATTGGGCGGTTGCGTCGTGCTCCTCGGTGACGGTGTAGCGGTATTTGGCGGTGTCGACGATGCGCTCTCGCAGGACGCGGGCGGTGAATGCGTTTGTCATGGGGGTGTCTCCTCTCTGTATGGGGTCGGTGTGTGGGGATTATTCGGCTTCGCCTGCCTCCAGGCGCTCGATGATGGCTATTGCGGTGGACAGGGTAGAAGCGGCGTAGGTCTCGCCGGGGGTGGCGTTGCCGTCCTCGTCCAGCGTTTCGACGTGGACCGCGTAGCCGGTGCGGTCATCGGTGATGTGGTAGTGGTTCATGCCGTAATAGCCGATGCCGGTGTCATAGGCCTCCGGGCCGGTGAAGTTGTTTAGATCGAGCATGGGTAAATCCTCCTTTGATTCGATTATATTCGGCGGGGGTGGTGATGTCAAGCGGTCTGGCGCTGCCAGTGGTCGATCACGCGGCGGCGCTCGGCGTCGGGAACCATGGGGATCTTGTAGAGGTCGCATTTGGGGCCGCGCATGTAATAGCCGTAGGCTTCTCCGACGTCGGGCGGGTAGGGGAGCTTCTCACAGCCTGCCTTGTAGATGATGTTCCGGCTGTCCTGGGCGCTGCGGGTCATGAGTCCCAGGCTGGCGGTCATGTTGACCTTGATCGGGGTAGTTATCACCTTCGTGATGGGGGATTGCGTCGCCATGATGAGATGGACCCGGGCGCCGCGTCCGATCTGGGAGATACGTTGCAGAAGCGGCTCGGCCTGCTTGCCCGCGGTGGTCATGAGGTCGGCCAGCTCGTCTATGATGACATAGATGTGGCTGCCGTCGTAGATGCGCAGGCGGCGCGGCTTCATGTAGGCGTAGCGGGCTTCGATGGTGTCCAGGGCGGTTTGGAGCGCCTGGAGGGCTGCGGGGGCGTCGTCTGCGTAGGTGATGACGTGGGGCAGGTCGCGGTATTCGTCCAGCTCGACCTTTTTGAGGTCGATCAAGATAAAACGGTCGGCGGCGGGGGTGTCGTGCAGAAGGGCGTGCAATATGCCGTTGATAACGACGCTCTTCCCGGCGCCAGACGCGCCGGCAATGAGTAGATGCGTCTGATTGGCCATGTCGGCATAGAGGCGGCTGTATGGGCCGCCGGGTGCGGTGTAGGTGGTGGGCATAGTCAATCCTCCTGGTAACTGTCGATGATGCGGCGGGCGTCGGCCTCGGTGGGGGCGGTGTCGATCCAATACCAGCGGCCATTGTGGCGGGCATAGATGCGGGTCGCGCCGGTGGGGTCGGGCTCGATGTAGTAGCCTTTGTAGATCATGGTTATACGGCCTCCTTGACCATCTGGTATGTGGTGGCGGTGTACAATCTGCCATAGCTTTCGACGGTGATTGTTGCGTCCTGATCGTTGAAAACCTTGTCCACCTGGATAAATGTAACCGGGGCGCTGGTGCAATTATCCTGACCGCTCCATGTGGTGTAATAGCGGTGGCCGGGCTTCAGCTCCTTATACGGTATCATGGCTCTATCTCCTTTCGTGGGTCGGTGGGTGGGTGTTGGGTGCTGCCTGTCGGCATTGCCGGGGGTCCGGGCGTGGGGTCCGGGCCCTGGGCAACGGCGGCGGGTTATGCTTCGGCGGATCGTATGATCTCCGCGCTGATGCTTTCGATGTAGTCAATGGCTCTTTTCGCCTTGATTGCCTCTGTTGCGGCTCTGGTGTATTCTGCGCTGTACTTGTGCCGGGCTACTGTCTGGAAAATAACCTTGTCCATCTCGGCGGCGCTGATTCGTCCGCGCTCGAACTGGCGGAGGATCATGTAAAATGTTTGGGCGGCTTCGTGTGCTTTCTCGATGCGGGCTGTTTTAGATTTTGGCGTCATGGGGTTGTGCCTCCTTTACTGGATCGTGTGGCTATAGACGGCACAGGCGAACTCGGCGGGGCTGCCCAGGCGGCTGACGCTCTGGCCGCGGTAGATGTCGAATACCTGGCCGTTGGGGCTGCAACAGGTGGCGATCTTCGGCAGGTTGTGCCGGGTGACGAAATCGCGGTTGCGGTCGATGGTGTAGTGTTGGCCGTTGTGCCAGAGTCCGCGGCCCATGGTGCGGTCGCTGTCCAGTCTGCATTTATCCATGGTGTGTTGCTCCTCTCGGTGTCGGTGTGGTCGGGGCGTCGTGGCTTCCCGTGACGCGGCGGGGCCGCGTTTCGGCAGGTTGCCGGCCTGCCATCGTCGGACGGGGTTCTAATCTCCGAATATGCCGGGGAATCGCTCTTCGATCTCTACGCTGTCGGCGCTGGTATAGTCTCCGATCATGTTCCCGTCGGCGTCGTAGACGTTGCCGCGGTAAATGCCCTCGTTGGGGTAGAATGTGCAATCGGCGTATACCGCCGGGTTTTTGCGTCCGTCTCCATACCAATAGTCGATCTTCATTCAAACCGCCTCCTTTGCGGCGCCGGCGTCCTTGGGGAGGATCGCGGCCAGTTTTTCGAGAATGTCATTGTATGCGGCATCATAGCGGGCGGGGGTGGTGAACCTGTTGTCACGGGCGGCGGCTTCGAACTGGTTGATGTCGCGGGCGGCGCCGCTTAGGCCCTTCCATGCATATTCTCCTATGGCCTTGCCGATGGTCTCCAGCTCGGCGACGGCGGCGGGGCTGAGGGTCAGCGGGTCCACGTTCACCAGGGCGGTTATAATACGCTGCTTGGCGGCGCTGAAGGCTTTCAGCAGGTCATTGTAACGGCGGGCGGCGGTGGCGCGGGTGGCGTCGTCGGCTGCGGCCTTCTGGCGGTCTGCGCGGAGCTTCGCGGCGCGGTGCTTCAGGTCCTCCCGGCGGGCGTCAAGGCGGTAGTTGCTCTTATCGATGAGGTACACCGGGCGGCGGTTGGCGTAGTATACGCGGCAGGGCTGCGGATGTTCGCCGGGGGTCATGTCGCGCTGGCGCTCGATCCAGTCGCGGGCGGGCTCGGTCCAGGGCTTCAGCAGGTCATTGCGCTGGGCGATGATCCACGCCTCACAGGTCGGGGACTTGCGCAGATCGTGAAAACAGCCCTTCGCGTAAAAGTTGGAGAATACGGTCTTGTAACCGTGGGCGCGTCCGAGGCTGTAGCTCATGTGGTCGTCGTAGTCGTCGCGCAGGTTGTCAGCAGTAATGGGGGCCATGTGCAAATCGCGGTAGATGCCCCAGGTGTTGCCGGTGTCGCGCATGATGATGGCGGCGGTGCTGGTGGCGGGGTCGTGGTCGGCGGCCAGCTTCCACGCCTTTTTGATGGTGAACGGGGCCGGTATGCGGCGGATGGTCACGGGCTGCTGGAAGTCAAAGCCGAGTTTGATGTGCAAGCCCTTGAAAATGGCGGGATTAATTGCCAGGATGGCGGCGGCTTCCGGGGTCGCGGTGGGCTTCGTGGTGGTGGTCATGGGGGTTACCTCCTCTTTCTTTTCGTCGGTGGTGGTGTCGGGCTTGATATAAACCAGCTCGCCGGTGGTGTCGTCCTGGATGTCCAGCGCGGCGGGATCTGTGCGGAGCAGGTCCAGCATGTTGGCGCTGTAAGTGGCGCGGGTGCCGTTCGCCCAGGTGACGGTGACGGTCTGCGCGGGGGCCGTGGCGCCGATGCTGGCGACCATGGCGGCGGTGATGGGGTTTTTCATGGGGGTTATCTCCTTTCATATGGTCGTGCGGCCTGTCGTGGGTGGTGGATCGGGTCACATCTCTTCGATGCTGACCACCTGGTTAAGCTCCATGTCGCGGCACATCTCAGCGTCGTCCTCGTCGATGATGTACAGCACGGTCAATCCGTCCTCTTTGCACTCAAGCGCCCTGTATGCGTGGATGTAGGCTACCAGCTCGCGCCGGGCCTCGCTGCTCGTGCCGGGGATAATCTTGACTGCCATGTGTCACGCCTCCTGTCGGGGTTGGTGGGGTAAATGTCAAGTGTTTTCTTGATGGTCTTATTATATCAAATGTTTTCTTGATTGTCAAGGGGTAATTTCAAATATTTTCTTGATTTCTGTCGAGGGCTTCGCCTTGTCCGGTTTCTGTTCAGTTCGTGGATGGTCGGCGGCGTCCTGGCCGGGATCGTGTCGGGCGTGCTGCCGGTCGGCGTGGGTGATCCGCTGCCGGTCCAGCTGTCCAGCGTGGGCCGCTGGCGGTGCCTGGGTGTCGGTGGTCCGTGGTGGTGGTCGGTCCGCTGTCCAGCGTGGGCGGGGTGATCTGCTGCGCCTGGTGGGCCTGCCTGGGCTGCTGCTGGCGCTGCCCGTCGTTGATGCGTGGCCGCTGATCGTGGCGGCGTGGGCGGTCCTCGGTGCTGCGGGTCCTGCCTCCGCTCGGGTTTCTTCCCCATGTGCATAGCACGTTTTCAGCCTGCCCCGCGGGGGTTTTCCCGGCGCTACCGCGCCGGGGGTTAGTCACGCTACCAAATTCCAAATAAAAAAGATTAGAAATCAAGAAATCTATTGACAAGCGATTTCTTGTGTGATATACTGTGAAGCAAAGAGAAGGGAGGCAACAACAGTGACCGGAAGAGAAGTAATGAAGAAGATTGTTGACGATAACAAGTGGACGGTTGCGGAATTTGCAAGGCGATGTGGCACAACATCTCCGACTATGTGGGACAGACTGAACAGCACCAAGGTAAAGGACATTCCGTTGTCTACCTTGAATGACATGCTGCGAGTAGCAGGCTATAAAATACTTGTAGTTCCGTCAACGGCGAAGGTGCCCAATGGAGGTTATTACGTCGATTGCATAAGCAGCGACCCAGAGCACGATCAAAAAGTAGCCGCAAAATATAAGAGTGGGGATTAACGATGGAAACATCATCTATACGAGATAACAAGGTGGGATATACATGGTATATGGCTATGCGAGAGTATCATCGGACAGTCAGGACAGATATGGGACGAGCAAGCAAGGGCAGACGGAGGCATTGACGGCTGCCGGGTGTCAGAAAATATACTACGATCACTTTACGGGGAAGAAGATAGACAGACCGGAGTTCACGAAGCTGATGGGAGAATTGAAAGCCGGGGACACTCTGAAGGTGACGAAGCTGGACAGGTTTGCGAGGACGGCGATAGAGGGCATAAAGAAGATAGACGAACTGATGGAGCGCGGAGTAAGCGTTCACATTCTGAACATGGGTCTTATTGAAGACACGCCATCGGGAAGGCTGATAAGGACGATATTCCTTGCTTTTGCGGAATATGAGCGCGACATAATAATGAACCGGTTGAACGAAGGTAAGGCTATTGCAAAGGCGAAGAATCCGGAATGGCGGGAGGGACGGAAGTCGATTGAGGTAGACAAAGCTGCCCTTGAAAAATTCCGCGAAGCGCAAAAAAGGGGAAGTATGACGGTAGCGGAGTGCTGCCGTGAGCTTGGGATTGGGCGTTCGACGTGGTACAATCTGTGCAAACGTGCAGTATGATGGGAGGATATACGCATGGCATTCAAGTGTTTTATCTGTGGAGAATACGCCGGCGAAAAGATGAAGTGTGGGACGTGGATATGCAAGGACCACATCAAGATGCTTGGTGGTATGAAGAACTGGCGAGAGATCAGGTTTATGACGCCTGAGCAGGTGTATTTCAGGCTGGGCGTCGATGAGGACAATGCGTTGTTGAGTAAATATGAGCCGACTGAGAAAGACCGGCTGATGCGGGACAGTCTGAAAGCTGGCCAGCAGTTGGCTGGAAACAAGCGGACGGTGGTTGTGAGGCAGGGCGGCGGATGCCTGACGGCCATAGGATGGTTTGTGGTAGTATTCTTTGTGATAATACCGCTGGTGGTTTGGTTCTTCATGCGAATGGGATATATCGTTATAAAGTAATATACACGGATAAGGGGGATCATACAATGAAATTCACGCAGGAGCATTTTGCGAAGGCCGCGGAGAAGTGGGCGGCGATTTACGAGGCCGTGAAGAGGATCGAGGCCAGCGACGGGAAGATCAGCACGGCGAGGGCTCTGTTCAAGCAAGCCTATCCGACTATAACGCGGGACCAGACAGTGATTCAGTTGATGGTGATGGAGCGCAACGGGTACATCGAAGGTGTGCGTGGGATGGACGGCATGGTGATGATGCCGATGGCGGTGAAGATCACGGAGAAGGGGCATGCGTATTACAAGCGGATGATCGAGGAGACGAAGGAATTGGCGATGGAGCTGGCGTGATGGCGGAGTAGCCTGACAGATTGGCGCCGGCGGGAAGAGTGTAAACTGACAACCGAATAGCAGACGACATTACGAGAAGCAAGATGGACATACGAGAAATGTTCATCTTGCTTCTCTTTTTGTGTTTTTGGGGGAGGAAGAAGTATGGCGGTGAATGAGTATGCGCGATTGGAAGAGATGGTGCGCCAGAAAATCGCGGGGAACAAAAAAGACGTTGGGGGATATGAGTATTATCTGGGGCTTATGAAAGAGGCGTTGGGCGACGATAGGGCCTACGCCGTGGCGGGATTGCGTCGTTTGAGCGAATTGATAACGCATAATGTGCTTGCGTTTTTTGACAACGAACCATCGAAGATCAGCAAGGTCATTGAGATCAAGCGTCGGGCGCTGCATGCGGCGGCTCCGTGGGACTTTGACAGTTATATGCTGTATGTGGAGTGGAACAGAAATCCTGAATCAATGTTCTACAATCCGCGGAGGAATGCGCTGAAGCCACTGGTGGATGCGCTGATGGATCTTGTGGAGTACGACAAACTGGATTTGCTGACGATCTCGATGCCGCCGGGCACGGGAAAGAGTGAACTGGCGATATTTCTATTGACGTGGCTGGCTGGGAAATATCCGGACGACCCCATATTGACCGGCAGCCACAACCATGAGTTTATCCGCGGGGCCTATGACGAATGTCTGAGGATAATGAACCCAAAGGGGGAGTATCTTTGGGGCGACGTGTTCCCAAATGTGAAGATCGTCGGTACAAACGCGAAGGACTGCCGGATAGACCTGGGAAGAAACAAGCGCTTTGAGACGCTGGAGTTTACGACGATTGGTTCCGGTAATGCCGGTTTGTATCGAGCGATACGGCTGCTGTTCTGCGACGACCTGGTTTCCGGTACAGACGTGGCCTATTCTATGGACCGGCTGAATCGCCTATGGAACATATACAATGTCGATCTGCGACAGAGAAAACTGGGCAAGCAGTGCAAGGAATTGCACATTGCCACGCGGTGGAGCGTGCATGACATCCTGGGCCGTTTGGAGGACGCCTATGCTGGCGATGAGCGGGCGCGGTTTATCTGCGTGCCATTGATCGACGAAAATGGTCACAGCAATTTTGCCTATCCGAACGGGTTGGGGTATTACGATGAGAAGATACCCCGGATGATGGAGATGTATGAGGATGCGGACTGGGCCGCATTGTTTATGAACAATCCCATAGAGCGCGAGGGCAGGCTGTACGACCCGGATGAATTGCAGCGGTATTTTGAATTGCCGGAGGGCAAGCCGGACGGGATCATTTCGGTATGCGACACGAAGGACCGGGGCACCGATGATTGTGTGATGCCGGTGGCCTATGTGTATGGAGACAGATATTATATCGAGGAGATATACTGCGACAACGGCAAGCCAGAGATCGTGGAGCAGATGCTGATTCAGGTGCTGCTGAGGCACAAGGTGCAGATGAGCCGATTCGAGAGCAATTCCGCAGGGGGCACGATTGCCAGGAATGTGCAGGAGGGCGTGAAAGCCAAAGGTGGCAGGACGAAGGTAGAGACGGCCTATACGACGGCGCACAAGGACACAAAAATCCAGACCTATTCTGGATGGGTCAAGGCGCATTGTCTGTTCAAGGATGATTCTGTGAGCGACAAGGATTATAAAAAGGCCATGCGGAAACTGTGCGCCTATTCCGTGGCCGGAAAAAACAAGCATGATGACGTGCCGGACGCATTTGCCCAGTTGGGGCAATATGTGGAGACGATGGGCGTGGCGACGGTGCAGGTCATCGCAAGGCCATTTTAATTAAATTATCAATAAGTAAGGTATATTTATTGACAATATTCATAAATGATGATACAATAGCCGTGGGATAATGGGCTTCTATGGCTTTACGAGCGCGAGATGGATTTACGAATATCCGTCTCGCGCTTTTCTGATTTTTTGCGAAAGGAGGTCAATTTGCGTGGCGAATGATTTGAACAACATTGAATCGTACTGGGACAACATTCCCGAGGGGACGCATCTGGTGACGCCTCCGAGCCAGTTGTTTGGGCGCGTGGAGGTGTTGACCGGCGTGGACGAGATCACGCGGGACAACGTGCAGATGGTCCTGAGCGAGTGCATGGCGGTTCACTGGTTCAACGCGGCGCAGATTGACTACCTGTATCGGTACAACCGGGGCATGCAGCCGGTTTTGAACAAGAAGAAGGCGACGCGGCCCGAGATCAACAACAAGGTGGTCGAGAATCACGCCAGCGAGGTCAGCCAGTTCACGGCGGCGTACTTCATGGGGGAGCCTGTGGTGTACGTGCGGCGGGGCGAGAAAGAGGGGCTTTCCGAGGACGTGCGGGTGCTGAACGACTACATGATGTTCGAGGACAAGGCGACCCGCGACATGGAGATGGCGACCTGGATGGCCATTTGCGGCGTGGGCTACCGGATGTGTCTGCCGGATGAAGATGCCTTTGACGACCCGGACCTGGCGCCCTTTGAGATCGACACGCCCGACCCGCGGGCGACGTTCGTGGCCTATAGCACCGGCTTCGGCCACAAGCGGATGATGGGCTGCCGGATGGTATGGCGGCAGCGGGACGACGGCTCTTTCAAGTGGCTGATCTGCGGGTATACGCGGACGCACTACTTTGAGGTGTGGGACGGCGCGGAGATCGTTAAGTGGGAGCCGCATACGCTGCGGGACATTCCGATCTTCGAGTACCGGCTGAACATGAACATGCTGGGGTCGTTTGAGCCGGCCATTCCGATACTCAACGCCATCAACACGATTCAGTCGAACCGCGTGGACGGCCTGGAGCAGTTCGTACAGAGCTTTTTGAAGTTCGTGAACTGCGACATTGAGGAGGACACGGTGGAGCAGTTGCGCAAGATGGGCGCGATTGTGCTGAAATCCGTGAACGGGCTGAACAGCGACGTGGACATCGTTTCGCAGGAGTTGAACCAGCAGCAGACACAGACGCTGGTGGATTACCTGTACGACCAGGTATTGTACATCTGCGGATTGCCGACGACCACCAAGGGCGGCGGCAGTACAAGCGACACGGGCGCGGCGGTGCTGCTGCGCGACGGCTGGCAGCAGTGCGAGGCGAGGGCTCAGCAGACGGAGAAGCTGTATCGCAAGAGCGAGCGGGAGTTCCTGCGGCTGGTGCTGAGGATCATGGGCGATACGCGCCCGGATATCGACCTGAAGCTGTCCAGCATCGAATGCAAATTCACGAGGCGGCAGCACGACAACCTTCAGAGCAAGTGCCAGGCGCTGAGTTCTCTGCTCCAGGCGGGCATCCATCCGGAGATCGCCATTGCGACCAGTGGGCTGTTCAACGACCCGATGGACGTGTACAAGCAGAGCGAGAAATATCTGGAGAAGTGGGCGCCCATTCCGATGAACGCCAATCCGGCTGCCGGAACTGGCGGTGGAAATCCAGAGGACGTGCCGCCGGAGGATGCCGAGATGACGGAGATCACCGAGGACGAGGAAACGGTGAAGGACGGCGGCGAGAAGGGCGGCGACGAGCGGAATTTGCGGTGTGCGTTGTGCGGTAAGCCGCTGCCGGATGGCCGGAAGAAATATTGTTCGGACGATTGCCTGAACATGGCGCGGCATCTGAACAACAATGGGGCGGATGTGAAGGCGTATCGACCGCAGGGCGGAGCGCAGAGCAAGGTGGCCTTGCGGAAGGATGGGTGATAGCAGCAGGGGTACGGTGGCGACTGATAGTCGCCGCTACGGAGGGGACAGGCTGTGAGTGTTGACATCTTCCGGCACGCGGACCGGGCGCTGATGGTGATGCTGAACGCCATGTCGCGGGAGTTTCAGAACCTGAGCACCGAGATCGGGTTCGATGAAATGAACGTGATGGAAACCCGGAAGCGGGTCAACGCCATGTATGAACGGATGGACCGGGTGATTCGCAGAGAATACCGCGGGGTGGCCCGGAAGGCTTACATGGATGCCAGCGCGGATGCCGGGACGGACGGCGGCGCGTTTGACGCAGAGAAGTTCGTGGCAGGGATGCTGAGGGCCTACGACCCGGTGAGCGATTTCGTGTATGACCGGGAGTGGATCAGGAAGCGGGACCGGCTGTTTGAGAGCATCATCGCCACCGAGCACGGCAACCAGGAGATGCGCCGGAACCTGAAGCGCGGGCTGGACGTGCTGGCAAACCAGGTGCGGCAGTATGCCGACAACATCACGGCGCAGGCGCGGGTGACGGCCTTTAAGCGGGCCGGGGCGGATGTGCTGGTGTGGATTACGGAGGACGACGAGAAGGTCTGCAAGGTTTGCAGGCCGAGGCACGAGCAGTTTTATCCGATAGAGATGTTGCCTGAATGGCCGGCGCATTGGCATTGCAGGTGCCGGTTGGATTGGGTTGACATGGAGGAATGGAAGAGGCGGAAAAGCGCAACAGATGCGCGAAACGCAACGTAAGGGGACCTCATCCGTCTTTTGACAGAGACATAAATGTCACCTTCAAAATCCACCTTCCCCAAAGGGGAAGGCTTTGGGAAACGATGGAATACCGTCGCGGTGGCGGAATATACGCGATTGCGCTTTCCCATCGGCGCATGAAGCGGCGCGGTGCTTCCCTTCCGCTGCGCAGTAGACGCACCAATTGGGGCCTGAAGATAATTGCAGGCATGTGGGGTGGAAATCCCCACCCGCGACTTTGTGAAGGTAGCAGTGGCGGCAGACTGCCTCCGCTACGGGGGAATGGCGACTGATAGTCGCCGCTACAAAACTGAATAGATCCATTGGATTTACATGATGCGAGTTGGACTTACGAGTGGGTAGGTCTGGCTCGCATTTTGTGGTTTTTGGGGGAAACGGTGTCCGCTGCGGCGGGGACCTCATCCGTCACGCCGCGAAGCGGCGCGACACCTTCCCCAAAGGGGAAGGCTTTGAGAGTGATTTTAGACGGCGAGGGCCGTTTGAGATGGTCGGAGATGACCTATAAAGCGCAAGCCGCCAGAGAAAGGCGGGGTACAAATTTCGCAATAACGAGGAGGAGAAGGCAATGAACATCGACTGGAGCACGATGGAGGGTTATCGGGAGGACATGAGCGCGGAGGAGAAGCTGGCCCTGCTGGACAGCTACGAGCCGCCCGCTCAGGAAGCAAGCGCACAGGAACCGGGCGCAGAGACGGAGGCCGCGGCTGAGAACAGTGTTGCCGAAGCCAAACCCGCTGGGAAGCCTGACCCCACGCCGGCGGCAAAGAATGCCGCAAAGCCGACCAAACTGACACCCCAGGAGGCGGCATGGAAGCGTGAGCGCGACAAGCTGACCACCGAGAACGGCAACCTGCGCAAGGAGATGCGCAAGTACATGAGCGAGCAGCAGGCCAAGGAAGCGGAGCGCCAGGCCGAGGCCGAGGCCCGTGAGGCGGAGCGCCTTGCGGAGATCGAAGCCAAGGACGAAGAGCTCAAAACGCTGCGCCGGGAGAAAACCGTGGGCAGTCACCAGACCCGGTTCATGGGGCTGGGGTCTTATAGCGAGGCGCTGGCCAAGGAGGCCGCCGAGGCGTTTGCGGACGGCGACGCAGAGACGTTCTTCAAGGTTTTGAAGCAGCGCGACGAGGCCTTTGAGAAGAACCTGAAATCGAAGTATCTGGCCGAGACGCCGAAGCCTCCGGCGAGCGACGTACAGACAGAGGATGCCAAGAAGCAGGATCAGGCGAACCTTCGCCGGATTTTCGGGCTTCCGCCCATCCCCACCAAGTGACCATAGAAGAAGGAGGAAATGAGATATGCCCTTTGCGAACAGCATTACTCTTGCGCAGCGATACCTGCCCTTTCTGGACGAGGTATACAAGTATAGCTCCCGCACCGCCATCCTGGACAATCCCAGCGTCCAGTTCGTCGGCGGCAACGCCGTGAAGGTCTACAAGACCGACATGGACGGCCTGGCCGACTATGGCCGCAACACCGGCTTTGTGGCCGGCGGCGCGACCGGCGTTTGGGAGACCCTGACCCTGTCCCAGGACCGTGGTCGTGCGTTCCAGATCGACCGCATGGACAACGAGGAGACCCTGGACCTGGCGTTCGGCACGCTGGCCGGTGAGTTCATCCGCACGAAGGTCGTGCCCGAGGTTGACGCCTATACCTTCGCTACCCTGAGCGGCAAGGCGGGCAACAGCGCCAACGCGGACATCACCCCCGGCACCACGGACGTGCCCAACCTGATCGACACCGCCACCAAGGCGATGAACGAGGCGGAGGTGCCCGAGGAGGGCCGCATCCTGTTTGTCAGCGAGACTGCCTATCAGGGCCTGAAGGAGAAGATCGCCCGCTTCACCGAGAACGGTGAACGCGCCATCTACAACGGCGTGGAGGCCTACAACGGCATGCGCGTAATCCGCGTGCCGCAGACCCGCTTTTACACCGCGATCACCCAGTACGACGGCACGACTGCCGGACAGACCGCGGGCGGCTACATCGGCACCCCGACCACCGGCTACGGCATCAACTTCATGGTGGTGCATCCCGCCGCTGTGCTGAAGGTGATGAAGCATGTGCTGCCGCGCATCTTCACGCCCGACGAGTATCAGGCTGCCGACGCCTGGTCCTTCCAGTACCGTGCCTATTGGGACGTGTTCGTGATGGACAACAAGGTGAACGGCATCTACCTGCACCGCGCGGCGACGGCCATCGGCGCCTGATGAGGTGAGCACATGGCTGTGATGCAGACGCCTCATGGCCGCGTGATTGGGCTGATTCTCCCTGTGGAGGATCAGCCCATGAAAGAGGCTGTTGAGAAGGAACCGGAACCGGCGGCAAAGGCCGCGGCCCCGGTCAAGAAGGCGGGACGCCCCGCGAAGAAGTGAGCCAGAGGAGGTGGGCCGTATGACATCTGAAGCGAAGTTGGCGATGGTCAAGGCGATTCTGCGCATTGACAGCACCGACACTTCGGAGGACGCGCTGATTACGACCTACCTGGACATGGCGACGCAGGAAATCCTGGGGTGGCGGTATTCCAACGCGAACCCGGAGAACGCGCCGGAGGCGGTGCCTGCGGAGTACGAGATGACGCAGGTGCAGGCGGTCATCAACGGCTACACCCAGAGCGGCGTCGAGGGGCAGGTGCTCTCCATTGAGAACGGCATCCATCGGCACTTCAACTACAGCGACATGGTGGAGTACATACGAAGCCATGTGATATCGGTGGCGGGGGTGCTGCGGGGTGGGACCAGGTGGGGAACGACCTCATCCGTCACGGCTGGCGCCGTGCCACCTTCCCCTGAAGGGGAAGGCATAGATGGCGGTGATGGCGGATGAGAGGCGCGAACCGCAACAAGCAGGTTTTCTGGTATGCGCTGTATGACGAGACCTCCGAGGGCAGGGATGAGTACGGCAACATCGACAAGCAGTATGCCACCTACGGCGACCCCGTGAGGACGAGCGGGAACATCTCCCCGGCCAAGGGCGAAGTGGTTTCCCGGCAGTTTGGCGACGACGACCTGTATGACCGGGTGATCGGGCCGCTGCCGATTGACACGCCGATTGACGAGTACGCGGTGCTGTGGATCGACGTAGTGCCGGAGCTGGACGCGGACGGGCACCTGACGCTGAACGAGAACGGGGAGCCGGTGACGCCGCACAACTACATCGTGCGGAAGAAGGCACCGAGTTTGCCGAAGTTCGGCGGCGTGGTGCTGGCCGTGGACAAGGTGACGGTGACGTGACATGAACGGCAGCATCGACGACATCATCAAGGGGCTGGAGGACTACAAGAAGAGCCTGAAGGCCAAGGCAGACGCGCTGGTGAAGGCGCTGGCGGACGCCGGCGCTGAGGCCGTGACCGTGACCTACGCGGGGACCCGGTATACCGGGCCGCGGGATGAAAAGGTGACGGTGGAGGAGCATGGGCCCGGGAAATACGCCATCGTGGCCAGCGGACAGACGGTTCTTTTCGTGGAGTTTGGCGCGGGCGTGTATCTGGGCGGCGGACATCCTGACCCGATGGGCTATGGACCGGGCACCTATCCCGGACAGGTTCACGCGATGGACCCAAACGGATGGTATCTGCCAAAGAGCGCAGCCGGGAAAAGCGGAGTGCACACCTACGGCAACGCGCCCAGCGCGGCGATGTACCACACGGCGAAGAGCCTGCGGGCGATGGTGGAGCAGGCGGCAAAGGGGGTGTTCGGCGGATGATCGACCTCGAATCTCCGCTTTTAACGGAGATTGCCGGGGTGCTGAGAAGCACCTACAAGGGCATCACCGTGTACGGCGAATACGTGCCCGCGCCCGCCGGGTTTCCATCGGTTTCCTTTGTGGAGATGGACAACGCGACGTATCTGCCCGCCCGGACCAACCGACCGGTTGAGCAGTACGCGGAAGTGATGTACGAGGTGAACGTGTACAGCAACCTGACCCGGGGCAAGAAGAACCAGGCGAAGGCCATCATGGACACCATCGACACACTGCTTCAGCAGTATGGGTTTGAGCGGATCACCGTGCAGCCCATACAGAACATGAACGACGCGACGATCTACCGCATGGTTGGACGATACCGGGCGGTGGTCAGCGACGATTTGATCATATACAGGAGGTAGATAGATATGTCTCAGGCGATCAATACCTTTCAGGCGACATTGATGCAGGGGACCGGCAGCGGCACACTGACATGGGAGCAGCTGATCGAGATCAAGGACTTCCCGGACCTCATTGGAACCGTGGAGGCCCTGGAAAAGACGACCACTTCTGACGCCCAGCGCACCTACATCGAGGGCATCATCGGCAACGATCAGAAGAGTTTCACCTGCAACTACAACCCCGCCGACTATGCCAAGATTCAGGCGCTGGAGGGCAAGGAGCTGAACCTGGCGGTGTGGTTCGGCTATACCAAGAGCGGCAGCACCTACACCCCCGACGGCAGCATGGGCAAGTTCGAGGGCAAGGGCTATGTCCGCGCCGGAATTCCGGGCAAGGGCATCAACGAGGTCGTGGACATGACGGTGACGCTGACCATGACCGAGGGCTTTGTGCTGGTGAGCTGAGTAAGCCGGGGGACCGGTGGCGGCTGATAGCCGCCGCTACATGGGGATTGGACGCGATTCGTGAGAACGCGACAGTCTACAGTCATTTGGGGCAAGGGATGATTTGCCTTTGCCCCTGTTCTATAAAAACCACGACACATCGACGGAGTGATAAACACAATGGCGAGAAAAAGGAAGGGAGATCAAAAGATGAGCGATATTCAGAAGGCCAACATGATTGAGTTCGAGTACAACGGCAAGGCGTATTGCCTGGAGTATACGCCCGACACGATCAAGCGGATGGAAGCCAACGGCTTCAAGATCAACGAGATCGGCGATTTGCCCGCGACCCGGCTTGAGCAGCTCTGGGCAGGCGCGTTCCTGGCGCACCATCGCAAGGCGGTGGGCGACGGCATTCCCGAGAAGCTGTTCAAGCAGATGAAGCGGCGCGAGGAGCTGCTGAAGAAGCTGACCGAGATGTACAACAACACGCTGGAGTACCTGCTGCCCGACGAGGACGACGAGGGAAACGTGGATTGGACGGCGACCCTGTAAGGGAAGGGCCGACGGTTGACGCTGGAGATGGGAGTGACGAAGGGGAGATGCCTGTCACTCCCATAAGTTTAGCGGAGATGTTTATGAATATCTGCCCCGCATACATGGCGATGGGGATGACGTGGAATCAGTTCTGGCACTGCAACACGAAGGTGCACCGGTCGTACCGGCTGGCGTGGGAACAGAGGAAGCAATACCGGAACTGGGAGATGTGGTGGCAGGGCAGTTACATCTATGAGGCGCTTTTGAAGGTGGCGCCTGTGATGCGGGCGGCCTTTGGCAAGGGCAAGGTGGAGCCCGGGAAGTATTCTGAGGAGCCGTATCCGCTGACCGCGAAGGAAGCGGAAGAGCGCAAGCAGATTCAGCAGAAGCAGCGCATGGAGCGGATGCTGGAGATGTTCAAGCGGGAGAGCGCGGAGAATTTGAAAAAAAGGGAACAGGGAACAGGGAACAGGGAACAGGAAGAGGCGGACGATGAGGCGGGAGCCTCTTCAATCGGGGCAGAGGCGCGAAGCGGGGCGTGAAGGGAGGACCTCTTCCGTCAGCCGCTAAGCGGCTGCCACCTTCCCCAACGGGGGAAGGCTTTGGGGAAGGTGAATTGGAAGCAAAGGGGGGTTGAGAGTCATGGCGGAAACTGTTGATTCGCTTTCCATTGAGTTGACCGCAAGCACAAAGAGCGCGGAAGATTCGATACAAAAAGTCATAGATAAACTCACCGCGTTGAAAGATGCGGTTACTTCTGCTTCCAATTTCAGCAGGTTTGCCAAGGGGATCGCCGAGATCGCGGAGGCTGCCAAGGGGCTGGATACGGAGGCCGGGCGGAAACTGGCGCGGCTGGCAGGCGGGCTGGACGCGCTTTCCAAGGTTGGGAACCTTGACAATCTGAAGGGCGCCGGAAAGAATCTGGCGAGCGTGATGAAGGCTGTCAGCGGCCAGACCGGCGGCAAGGGTTTGAGCGGGCTGGCGGACGGCATCAAGCAGACCAATGACGCGCTGGGCGGCATCAAGGATTCGGACGTGAGCAGGCTGGGGGCGATACGGGACACGCTGGCCGGGGAGGTCAGCGGGCCGCTGCATACCAGCGAAAGGGTGAGCGAGAGCGCGGCACTGGGCGGCATGGGCGCATCTGAGCCGAGCTTTGGCAACATGGCAGTCTATGGCGCGATGACCGTGTTCAAGTATACGGCTGACAGCATACGGGATGCGACTACGGCGTACCGGGAATATGCTGCGGCGTTGGCCGGAGGCGGTGCGTCTATTGAGACGCAGTTCTCGGATTCTGCGATGACCGTTTTCAGGTATACGGCTGACAGCATACGGGATGCGACTACGGCGTACCGGGAATATGCTGCGGCGTTGGCCGGAGGCGGTGCGTCTATTGAGACGCAGTTCTCGGATTCTGCGATGACCGTTTTCAGGTACACGGCTGACAGCATCCGGGACGCAACATCGGCATATCGGGAGTTCCGGGCGGCGCTGGGTGGCGGTGTCCCGCCGATATTCACGGACTTTGCGGACAGTGCGGCGCAGGCTGGAGAATCCGTGCGTATGCTGACCGGGAGCGTCGGCGGCGGACAGGAAGGACCGTTTGAAGCCGATGAGATCCGAGACGCGGCGCGGGCCTATGACGATCTTGGAAATTCAGCTTCAAGCGCTACAGACATAATAGAAACTGAGTTTGTTAACAACTCTGAGACTACGTTCAACCATTTCAACAACGCTCTTTGGAATGTTGGCAATACAGCGATTCAAACCGGGAAATATCTTGGAAACAGTATAGGCACCGCACTATTGAACGTTGGCAAGGGCATTATAGGGCTTGGCCAGCAAATAGCCCGAATTGCCAAATATAGATTGATTAGAGCGTTATTAAAAGAAATTACCCAATCGTACAAAAATTTGTATGGGTGGAGTAAACTGTCCGGTACCGATTTTGCTAACAGTATGGACAAAATCAACACGGCGTTTCTCTACCTTAGAAACAGCATTGTTTCTATGGTTGCGTCGCTTGTAAATGCGCTCGCACCTACATTGGACTTTATTATAGATAAAGTTGTTGAAGTGTTGAACTGGTTCAATCAGTTCTTTGCCGCAATAAGTGGAGCCGAAACATATACGGTCGCCAAAAAGTATAAACAAACATGGGGGGATACTTTCAAAGATACAAGCAAAGAAGCACAAGAAGCTACAGATGAAATCAAGCGCACCATTATGGGGTTTGATGAAATCAACAAACTTCAAAAGAAAACTATAGCAGGGCATGACGCATCAGGTTCTTCTCCATATAGCAGTGGATATGAATATATGTTTGAAGAACGTCCGCTGTCCAGTGGTTTCCAAGGTTTTGGAAACGCGATTGAAACGGCGCTACAGGATTCCCTTTCGAGGATCACGATGATCGTCGGCGCGGCGGAGCTGGCTGTGGGCGCGCTACTGGCGCTCTCCGGGGCAAACGTGCCGCTGGGCTTGGCGCTGATCGCCACTGGCGCGGTGACGATGGCCAGCGCGATCTTTGCCAACTGGAATGGCATACCGGATAAGATCAAACTGGTGGTTGGCGCGATAGAGGCGGCGCTGGGCGGCGGGCTGGCCGTGGGCGCGGTGTTGGCATTCAGCTCCGGGCATATCGGACTTGGCATCGGGTTGATGATTGCAGCGCTGTCTACAGAGTTCAGTGCCGTGACCGTGGTGTGGACGACGCTGAAGGACAAGCTTGGTGGGCAGATTCAGGCCATTAGTGTGCTGCTCGGTGGCGCTCTTTTTGGAATTGGCGCTGTGCTTACGTTTTCCGGACATCCTGCAATTGGTATTCCGATGATGATTGCCGGCGCAAGTATAGCCGCAGTTGCGATCAATTGGGATTACATAAAAGAAAAACTCCAAGGGCCATTGGGTATTGTAACAGCGCTTATCAGCGGGGCGCTGTTGGTGCTTGGTATTCTTGCTCTTGTTGCGGGACATGTACCGCTTGGACTGGGA
>Ga0310691_10001416_pt1 | contig 36572 bp, 29 predicted proteins | sample 176DNAGHGlowgp2_FD_203887 | JGI IMG/M metagenome (GOLD analysis project Ga0310691, IMG submission 203887) | Sheep rumen microbial communities from Palmerston North, Manawatu-Wanganui, New Zealand - 1766 DNA GHGlow gp2 (v2) (version 2) | ecosystem: Host-associated > Mammals > Digestive system >... | reverse complement strand
AGTCAACCACCTCAGGGAAAGCAGACAACTATACCCAGGTCGGAGAGTCAACCTTTTCAGTATGGATAGGCAAGTGTTAAAAATCAAGGCCTAAACGGAGTCAACCTCCTACAGGAAAAGACACACGTTGTCACGATGTCACGTTGTCACGTTAAGCTTGTTTTTCAGCGAAAAATCACGTCAATTCAAGTTCATTTTTTTAATATAAATATAATAATTATAATTATTATATTATATTAGTTTTCTACCCCCCTTAACGTGACATCGTGACATCGTGACATCGTGACATTATTGAGCTGTCTTGCAGAGCTTCGCAATGTCAACAATTCCTACTCTGTTGTCGAGGCGTTTTTCGCCCTGCTGGGTCTGCCATTCTCTAACGTCCATGTGCAGCCGAACGCTGACGAGCGTACCCGCTGGCCAGTCCTCGGCGCAGGTCGACTTGGCCAGGTCGTTGAAGGCCACGGCAACCAGCGTGTCTATGCCGTTAGTCAGTATAAACTCTCTGTTTTTTAATCATTTTCTCTAGTACATTTCTTGCAATTGCCTAACGTTCTTCTTACCTTTGCACCCGTCGACAGGCTTTCCGCCCGTCTGCAGCCGGCAGGGAGCCACCCAACAGGGGGCGGGGTGCCGCCCCGCACGGCGCAGACAAGCCCCCAGGCGGTGCCTGTACGACAGAGCGAGTAAGTAAACCAAAGTCAAACATTTTTTTAAAATCTATTGTAATTATGGCTGAAAAAATTCAGATGTCGGTAAACTACCGCCGCAACAACGACGCGAAAGCCGCACAGTACACCCACTGGTACGCCGAGGTCAACAGCGCTGAGACGCTGACCAACGACGGTCTCGTAGACCATATCCGTCACCACAACTGCGCCGTAGGCGTGGAGGCCATCAAGGCCGTCATTGCCAAGCTGGGCGAGTGCATTCCCGAACTGGTGGCGCAGGGCCAGCCCGTGCGCATCGACGGTCTGGGCACGTTCTACGCCACCATCGTCAACAAGAAGGGCGGTGCTACCGAGGCACAGATGAAGGACAAGCAGTTTGTGCCCTCAAGCATCATCGAGGGCGTTCACCTGCGTTTCCGTCCTGAGGGCACCGATGTCAACAACCTCACCTCGAAGTCGTACCTCGAGGGCAAGGTGTCGCCCGCATCGGAGTTCTGCATCACCAGCACCGAGAAGCGTACCGTCAACGGCAAGGAGCGTACGTTTGCCAAGTTCGTCACCCTGGAGGACTTCCGCAACCCCGCCGACAATCCCAATCCCTAACGTCTAACCATTAAGCAGTTATGGCTATGGGAAAGGAAAAAGGCAGCTCCGTCTGGGAGATAGTGCTGCGCATCGTCATCGCTGCCGCCTCGGCGGTGCTGACGGCCATCACTACCACGTCGTGCATGGGCTACGGCCCTCTCGCGCTCTGACTATCATCTTTATGCGTAAAAAAAAGTTCCGTCAGTGTGGCGGGACTTTTTTTTAGATTTATTAAGAATGTCACGATGTCACGATGTCACGATGTCACGTTAAGCCCTACATTTTAATACTTTCTCTTGGTTTTGTGCTCACTTATTCGTACCTTTGTCCCATTGAAAGATAACTAAATTCAAGTTTCGCATGTTAAGTAGATATATGAAGTTAAAGGGAGATAGCCGCTTGTCAGCGGCAGGAGATAGAGGACATTACGCTGTCTGTTGTTATTCTGCAGTAAAGCAAATGTCTTTTATCTACCTCTATCTTCTTCTAACTCCCTCTATCTACAAAGCAAACGGAACTTCCGAAACTTAAATTATATACAATTAAGAGTTAAGAATTGAGCATTAAGCCTTACAATATAGAGGCGGGCAGGAACGTAAGACAATGGACAATATAAGAGACTACGCTATACAATGTATCAGGGACGAGGCACAGGCCGTGCTGAACCTGATACCACAGATGGACGACAACTTCGACCAGGCCGTGAAGCTCATCATGGAGTGTAAGGGCAAGGTGATAGTGACGGGCGTGGGCAAGAGCGGACACATAGGCGCCAAGATAGCGGCCACGCTGGCCTCGACGGGCACACCGTCGTTCTTTGTCAACCCACTGGACGTCTTTCACGGCGACCTGGGCGTGATGGCCAAGGGCGACGTGGTGCTGGCCATATCGAACAGCGGACAGACCGACGAGCTGCTGCGATTCATACCCATGGTGCTGCACATGCAGATACCCATTATCGCCATCAGCGGCAACCCGCAGTCGCTGCTGGCAAAATATGCCACTTGCCACCTCAACGTCAGCGTGGAGAAAGAGGCTTGCCCGCTGAACCTGGCACCCACCAGCTCGACGACGGCCACGCTGGTGATGGGCGACGCACTGGCCGTGGCGCTCATGGAGCAGCGACACTTCAAGCCGCAGGACTTCGCACAGTTCCACCCCGGCGGCGAGCTGGGCAAGCGACTGCTGACGACGGCACAGGACGTGATGCTGAAGGACAACCTGCCGCTGCTGACGGCCGACATGCACCTGGGTGAGGCCATCATACTGGTCAGCAAGGGCAAACTGGGACTGGGCGTGGCCATGAAGGACGACAAGGTGGAGGGGCTCATCACCGACGGCGACATCCGACGGGCCATGGAGCGATGGCAGGCGCAGTTCTTCGACCGTACCGTGGGCGACATCATGACACGACAGCCCAAGACGGTGGGCCCAAAGGCAAGGATTGCCGACATACAGCGGGTGATGAACGAACGGAAGATTCACAACGTACTGGTGACGGACGGCGAAGGACGACTGCTGGGCATCGTGGACCGATATGCCTGCGTGCTATGAGAAACATTGAACATTGAACATTGAGCATTGAACATTGAGCATTGAACATTGAACATTGAACATATATGAACAGACTGAAGAAAACCCTGTTGACCATCATGCTGCTGCTGCCACTGGCAGCCGCCGGCGTGTATCTGTTTAAGACCCTGGACGCACGAAACGGACTGACAAGCAGCCAGATAAACTGTATCCTCAAGGACAGCAGAGGATATATGTGGTTTGGAACACCGGCAGGACTGTACCGATATGACGGATACACGTTCAGAAACTTCCAGAGCAACTCGCAGGACGGCTCGTCGCTGCCCGACAGCTACATCATGAGCCTGCAGGAGACACTGGACGGCAACATGTGGGTGGAGACGGCGGCAGGATTCTGCGTCTACCACCCCGAGACGGAGACCTTCGAGCGCGACATGAAGCAGGTGTACGGACAGATGGGCATAGAGGGCAAGCCCAACGTGGTCTACATCGACCGCCACAAAAACTTCTGGGCATCAATACCCAACAAGGGCGTGGTGGCCTACAACATGCAACAGCAGCTGCTCTATGAGTTTGGCTATACCAACGACGTACACGGCATACCCCAGGGCAACGTGTGCAGCATCAGCGAGTGTCGCGACGGTGCCATCGTGGTGTATGACGACGGACGCCTGGTGTGCTGCGACATCATGCACCAGCAGCACACCGTATGGCAGACTGACCTCGTGGCACAGCAGCGACTCAGACGCAGCACGTCGCTGCGCGCCTTTGCCGACCAGATGGACAACATATGGCTCTACGGACAGGGCACGCTGATGATGTATAACAAGAACACCAACACCTGGAACACCAGCTTCGGCGACCAGCTGGGCATGACCAGCTCGGGCGTGGACCAGGGCGTGAACAGCATGGCCGGCGACCGCAGCGGCAACATCTGGGCGGGCACCGTACGCAGCGGACTGCTGCGCATCAATGTCAACAGCCACGAGATAGAGCGCGTGGAGCCACGCAACATCAACGACACCCGCGAAAAGGTGGAGGCAACAGGCATACAGAGCGTCTACGTTGACGACACCGACCTGCTGTGGGTGGGCACCGAGAAGTCGGGCGTGGCGTTCTTCGGCAACAATATCTATAAGTTTGCAAGCCTGCTCAACGGCGACGTGACGGCCATCGCACAGGACAAGACGGGACGCGTGTGGTATGGCACAGGCACCAACGGCGTGCTCGACTACGACGGACCGCTGGCCAGTAGCAAGGTGTCGTGCATGGCCACTACCGACGACGGCAGTCTGTGGGTGGGCTCGCGACAGAATGGACTGACACGCATCAAGGACGGCACCAGCCGCATCTTCTCGACGGCACGCGACAGCATGCGCACACTCATAGACAACCACATCAACGCGCTCTGCAGCGACAAGAGCGGCAACCTATGGATAGCCACCAACGGCGGACTGCAGGTGTACAACCCCAAGATGAACTCCTTCTCGTCGTACACCCGCGAGAACGGCATGCTCAACACCAACAACGTCACCTCGCTGTTCTATGGCAAGAACAACAACCTGCTCATCGGCACGGGCGAGGGACTGGTGATACTGAACCTATCGAACCGCGAGAAGACCATACTGACGGGCAACAGCACCAACATGGTGACATTCACCAACAACTACATCACCCAGCTCTATGAGGACTCGCGCGGACTGATATGGATAGGTACGCGCGAGGGACTGAACATACTGAACCGCGAGAACGACGAGCTGAGCTACGTCACCGAGAAGGAGGGACTGTGCAACAATGCCGTCTGCGGCATTGCCGAGGACAAGAACCACTGCATATGGGTGTCGACGAGCAACGGCGTCAGCCGCATCGTCGTACAGCGCAACCACGAGGACGGCACCTTCAACTACGGACTCTACAACTATGACACCAGCGACGGACTGCAGAGCAACGAGTTTAACACGGGAGCCATCATGACACGCGACGACGGCGTGGTGCTCTTCGGCGGACTCTTCGGCGTCAACTGGGTGCGACAGGGCAGCAAGGACGACCAGGAGGCGCTGCCCAGCGTCATGCTGACGCAGCTGTTCATCGGCGAGGAGGAGATACTGACCGGCCACGAGTATGACGGACGCGTCATACTGACATCGGCACTCAACGAGAGCAGCCGCATAGAGCTGAACAACAACCAGAACACGTTCACCATCAAGTTTGCAGCAGGCAACTACAACCAGGGCGAGCGACTGCAGTTCATGTACTGGATGGAAGGCCTGCACAACGACTGGCGCAACGGCGACGCACTGCTGCACGGCGTCAGATTCCGCAACCTGAGCAGCGGTACCTACACGCTGCACGTGAAAGCCGTCAGCAGCGACGCCAACACCAGCCAGCAGGTGCGCAAGCTCGTCATCACCATTGAGCGACCCTGGTGGCTGTCGTGGTACATGCTCACCGTCTACGTCATCATTGCCATCGTCATACTGGCATTCTGGCGCTATGGCATCAAGAAATTCCGCAAGGTGTGGCGCAGCAAGCGTACCGTCATCGACGAGCTGAAGCGACAGCGCGAGGAGATAAAGCAGACCAGCGACGAGCTCCGACAGCCCATGGCCCGCATGACCACCATCATCGGCAGTCTGGCCGAGAAGGAGGAGACACTGGAAGGGCGCGAACAGCTCAACTCGCTGCACTTCCAGCTGCTGCAAGTCATCACACGTATCTCGGAGATGCAGTCGACACTGGAGAACCCCGAACAGAAGGCAGAGTCGACCGCCAAGGACCGCCTGGAGCTGAACGACCAGGGCGAGGTGTCGCTGGTGGCCACGGGTGCCAAGGAGCTGACCGCCGACATCAAGCCGCTGAAGTTCGACACTCAGGCCAAGAAGTTCAGCGTGGTGCTCATCGACGACAACCACGAGTTCCTGCACTTCATGAATGCCCATCTGCGCGACGTCTACGACTTCCACACCTACGACAATGTCAAGGACGCGCTGCCCGACATCGAGATGCTCAATGCCGAACTGGTCATCTGCAAGCAGGACATGAAGCCCATGACGGGCTCCGAGCTCTGCAACAAGTTCAAGCAGGACGCACGGCGCAGCAAGACGAAGTTTGTGCTGCTGACCGACGGCGTGCTGACACAGCAGGACATGGTAGACTTCAACATCACGCTGGCTGCCGACGACTATCTGGCCAAGCCCTTCAACGTGCAGGAGGCCGTCATGCGATTCAACAAGCTGATGGGTCTCGGACCGATAGACATCGACCAGAACGTCATCGAGGGCAGCGAGACACGTATGCTCGAAGGACGCAACGCCAGCATGACCACGGCCACCATGGTCTACGAGGACGAAGGACGCCCCGCCAGCATGGTCAAGGGCGACCAGCAGCCGCCAGCCGACGCGCCGTTCACCGCCGACCAGCCGCAAGCCGACACGCCGGCCACACAGGGTCATGAGCTGATGCAGCAATACTATGGCACGGGCACCATTGGCGACTACTCGATGAGCAACGCCATGGACCAGCAGCTGATGCGCAACATCGAGCAGTTTGTGCTGCAGAACATGAGTCGCGGACAGATTAGCCTCGAGGAGATGGCATCGGCCATGGGCATGGGACGCGTGCCCTTCTACCACAAGATACGCAGCATCACCACCAAGACACCAGCCGAGGTTGTGCGCGAGATACGTCTGAAGCATGCCTGCACGCTGCTGCTCAACACCAACATCAACATGAGCGAGCTGGCTACCAACGTCGGATTCATGACCGCCGAGAACTTCATCAACATCTTCAAGGAGAAGTTCGGCATGACACCGCTGGAGTACAGGATGAGATATAAGAAGTAAGGGTAAAAAAGACAAAAGGGTAAAAAGGTAAAGAAGTAGAAGGGAAAAGAAATATGAGACAGACAGCAGTCAAAAGCATGACGTGGAGAGCCACTATCGTTTTACTACTTTACCTTTTTACCCTTTTACCCTTCGCCAACGCCCAGACCAGCGACTCGCTGATAGTAAGCACGTTGCGGCAGAACGGCATCAAGTTCAGCCACGACAACAGCGTGACGCTGCTCATGTCAGGACAGCAGAAGTTTGACGACATGTTCTGTGCCATCCGTCAGGCAAAGAGCAGTATCCATCTGGAATACTTCAACTTCCGCAACGACTCCATCGCTTCGCTGCTGTTCGACATCCTGCGCGAGAAACGCCGCGAGGGCGTAGAGGTCAGGGCGATGTTTGACGGATTCGGCAACGACTCCAACAACCAGCCGCTGAAGAAACACCACCTGAAGGCACTGCGAGCCGACAGCATCGAGATAGTGGAGTACTCGCCGATACGCTTTCCGTGGGTCAACCACATCTTCGGACGCGACCACCGCAAGATTGTCGTCATCGACGGCCAGATAGCCTACACCGGCGGCATGAACGTGGCCGACTACTACATCAAGGGCACCGAACAGGTGGGCGAATGGCGCGACATGCACTGCCGCATAGAGGGCGACGCGGTGAACGTGCTGCAGGGCATCTTCCTGCACATCTGGAACCGGACGACACACCAGAACATCAGCGGCACAAAATACTACCGAGGGGGATTCCGCAACCGTTTCGACGGCCTCAAGCCTGACACCACGGCCACCGCAGGCCACAAAATGGTGGGCATCATCAATCGCGAGCCCTACGTGACACCGAAGATTATGCGCACCTTCTACCTCAATGCCATCAACCAGGCCAAGGACTCCATACACATCATCAACCCCTACTTTACGCTCATTCCCAAGGTGACCAGGGCACTGACCAGGGCCATCCGACGTGGCGTGAAGGTGGAAATCATGCTGTCGGCCAAGAGCGACATTCCCCTGACTCCTGACTGTGCCTACTATCAGGCCCACAAGCTCATGAAGCGCGGCGCCCATGTATGGCTCTACCAGCCGGGATTCCACCACTCGAAGGTGATGATGGTCGACGGCAAGTATTGTACCGTGGGCAGCACTAACCTCGACGCACGAAGCCTGAAGTGTGACTTCGAGGAGAATGCCGTCATCATTGACAAGGAGACGACACGCGAACTGGACCTGATGTTTGAGCGCGACAAGCAGCAGAGCGTCTATCTGACCCAGGAAACATGGAATGCCTTTCGCACGCCGTGGAAAAAGTTCGTGGGCTGGTTTGCCCACCTGCTGCAGCCCTTCCTATAAGGCAATTCAAGAGTTTCACTATTTACTATTCACTCTCCACTATTCACTATTCACACTTCACTAGGCCGAAGGCCGCCGCCGTCCTCAGAAGATGAAGGAAGCCATGAGCTTTATTTCCGTCGGAGTGATGCCACGCTCGGTGAGGAAAGCCTCGTCGAGCACCGTGGCCTGACCGTCACCCGTCTTGCCGGCTTCCTCGTAATAATGACGGAAACAGAGCACGGCCTCATCAATACGGCCTTGTAGCCACAGACAATAGCCATAGTTCTTCTCGTCTTCACCAGCGAAGGAGCCTGTAGACTGTAGCTGCTGGAAGAGGCGTTCGGCCTGCTCCAGCTTGCCGTCGCACACCAGCGTCCAGGCCAGCACACGGTTGACGTGGACATTGTCGGCATCGGCATAATTCAGTCGATAGAGCATCTGCAGGGCATCGTCGTACTCCTTCATATTGACCAGGCAGACGGCCTTACCCAGCTGATAGCTGAGCTTGTCAGGATGCAGCAACAGCAGACGGTCGTAGAGGGCCAACGACTCATCGTATTGCCCCTGGCTGAACAGCGCACGACCTTTGCCTGCCAGCGCCTGCTCGTTGTCAGGGGCTAACTGCAATGCCTGGTCATAGTCCTTAAGCCATAAATAATACTGAACGCCACGCTGCGCAGGCTTATACGTGGCCAGCAACAACTGGGCAGACGACTCCAGCTTCTGGCGCTTCAGCAGGCGGACGAGCTGGTCTTTACGCTCCTCAAGGGGTGTGTCGTCGAACAGCGGCGAACTGAAAAACAGGCAGTCGCCCAGTTCGCTACGCTCCGTGTCGAAGGGGTTTCGCAACTGGCTACGATTGGGAAACAGCTTAAAGAAGCGGTAAAGGTCCATAAGGTAGCTACGACGAATGTAGGCCGGCGCCTGGCTCTCCTCCTCGGTCATTTCCACCATGCCCACCTCGCCGCTGCTGATAAGATTGCGCATGGATTCGGGCAACTGCTGCACCACCTGCTGGAAGGCGATGACAAAGGAGTACTTGTCGCTATTGCAGAAAGGCACGTTACTGACGACCTTCTGCAAGAACTGGTTAGTCTTTTGCTGACCAAGAAACTGCTGGATGTCAGGGTGTTGCAAATAGAAAGGCACCAGCCAGTTGGCCGTCTCGTAGAAGAACGGGAAACGCTTCATCTGCGAGAAACTGCCAAAGAAGATGTCAGTGCCCTGACGGCGCATGTCCTGCATACGCTGGAACATCTGCTCTACCTTTTCCATGCGCTGCTCAGAAGCCTCTGGGTTCAGGACATCCTCCAGGGGGTCGTCGTCTACTTCCTCCAATCCCTTGCTGGTGAAGCGAAACTGGTTGGTCTTCATCAGGTCGGGAATGATTTCTTTTTGTATGGTGTCCTTGTCGCGCTCGGTGTTGCGACTGTATATCAGCTGTATCTGCAGTTCCGTCAGCTCGTCGCAGACATGAGCGTCCTGCACCAGGTCACCCACCAGCTGGCGCTGTTCGGGATAGATACTGAGCCACTGCGGACTGGCCGACAGCACCCACCCCACCAAGGCACGCTGGCGCACATGCTCGTCCTGGGCTTGACGATAGACGTTGACCAGCAGGCGGAACTTAGCCATGTCGAACACATTGAGCAACGACAGCGTGACGGCCGACACCAACAGCTGCTGGTCGATGGTGTCAACGGTCGGCGAGACGAGCAGCTGCTCAAAATCACGGCCCACGCCATCGCTCCACTGACGCGAGGTCAACACATAGTCGAACAGGCGGTTGACCTGTTGCTGGTGGTCGCGGTAGAGGGCTTCCTGCTTCTGCCGGCGCACATGCTCAGGCTCCAGCTCCAGCATGGCGACATCGCTGACGAAACCTTCCAGCCGCTGGCGGATGGCCGTCAGCGACCAGTCGTGATGCTCCTCATGGCGCACACGGCGGCTGAGGATGGAGAGATAGGACGACGTGGAGACCAGATGATAGGCACAGACATTGGCAAAAAGCACGTAGACACGCTGCAGCAGCAGGCGATATTGCTCGTCAAGACCGTCGTCATGATAGCCCTTGCGCCAGTAGGCGGTCATCTGCTCATAGGTCTCACGAGCCTCGCGCAGTCGTTCTTCGGTCTGCGCCTGAGGCCATGCTGCCAGATAGGTTTCCATCTCGGCAATGGCCCGTCCGGCATTGCCTGCCATAAGTTCGTTGACCACCCTTTGCAGGGGGGAGTTGACAGTAGTCTTCGTCATTGTCTGCTACACCATTTCTCGGCAGCGGCCACATCGCGCTGGCGAGGGCCCTGGGCATGTTCAAACTTCAAGTCGTTGGGCACGGAGTCGAGCCATTCTGACCGTAACTTGTTATATTCGGAAATAAGTGATACGTAACGGCGCACGCCATAGCGATTGATGGAGTCGCAAGCCTGATTGTATGCCTTGACAAAGAGCTGTAGCTGCTGCGCACGGGCCTGACGGCGCATCTCTAATTCACGGAAAGCCAACACACCTAACTGCAGGTCCAGCTGTCGGGTGTCCATGACGGGGGTATGCTTCAGCACACGGGCGGCAGTAGCATATGGCTCCGTCAGCCACAGGGCATCCATCTCGTTGTTGACAAGCATCAGCAGGCGCACGTTCACATCGTTGATTTGCACACGGAAGACATGCTCGTCTTTCAACTTGGCAGAGTCGACGACCATATTCGTCAGCATGTCGGTGGCCGAATAGCGGGTCATGGCCACCATCTTATCGTCCAACTGCTTCAGCTGGTGAATACGGGCATTGCGGTTGGTCAGCAACTGCCAATAGGTGTTAGTACCTGCCACATAGCGCAACTTCAAGCCGCGCTGCTCCATGCGCTTGGCACGCACCAAATCGGTAATAGAGCCCTCTACCCTGCCCCTCAGCATAGCGGTGTCACAATCCATCTGGGCGGTATAGAACTTCAGTCGTACACCGCCGCGAAGGGTATCGTAGAGCTGATAGTAGCGCGCCACATAGAGCGGCAGACAGTCAAGGGTGGGCATAACAGCCACCTTCAGGGCTGCCGAGTCCTTGCGTTGTGCCTCGCGATGCTGCTGGCGGGTAAGTTGCTTGGTCTCCTCGTAGCTCTGGCCGCAGGCTAGCAGGGCCAGACAGAGTAGTAATGCTATGAAATGTCTGCTGTTCATCGTTTCTCTTTCGACCTGCAAAGATAAGCCTTTTTTCTCAATCTGCCAAATTTGTAGCTTACTAACTGGGAGTTTGGGCTGGGCAAACTGAAACTTTGGGCTGCCCAAAGCAGGAGTTTGGGCTGCCCAAAGCAGAAGTTTGGGCAGACCAAACTGATACTTTGGGTAGCCCAAACTGATACTTTGATTAGCCCACAGTCAGGGGGATGAATTGCTGCGACACGTCAGGTGGGCAGCGATAGAAGAAACATTAACCCATTCCGAGCAGCGGCTTCAGCTGGTCTTCCTTGTAGAGGGCCCAGACGCTGGTACACAGGAATGCCAAGAACATGAATATCAGCACGTTGCGGACACGAGCGGGTCCCTTTTTCTTGACGGGCACCGTGGCCGACTGCAAGGTGGTGAACGACGGCGTTTCTTCCTGCACCTTAGCCTCAGCAGCCTGCAACTGGGTAGACAGCGAGTTGAAGAGGTTGTACTTCAGCTGCATGTCATTCTCCAGGTCATTCAGCTTAATGCGGGCACTCTGATAAATAATGTCCTGGTTGGCATCGGCATACTCGGCGTAGAGACGGCGCGCCTTCTCGTATTTCTCCTTCGCCTCGCCGTAAAGTTTACGGGTGTACTCCAAGTCAATACGAGACTTCTTAGTACGATACTCCGTAATGAAGTCCTGAAGGCGCGTCTTCACCGTGTCGGCCATGCAGGCGGCAATATAGGGGTCCTGGTCGACAACATCGATGGTGATTATCATCGTCTTGTTGTCCACGTCGCAGACGACCATCTTGTCAAGGGCCTTGACGACCTTGGCCTGCTTCTTGGTCAGGCGGAAGGGGTCGAGTGTTTCAACTGAATCAGGCTTACCAAACAGCGAACCGATAAGCTTGAAGGGTGCGCTGATGACATAGCTCCACCACGGCGACTTCTGCTCCTTGGTCAGATAGTCGTAGTAGGTCATCATGCGGGTGCTGTCCTTCTTGTGGACGGGCACCTCGAAGAGGCTGACCTTAAAGTCGGTACCGCCCATCAGCTCAGGGTATATCATAGGATAGAGGGCCTCGGTGTTACCCATGGCACTCGCACCCATCTTCAGACCGAAAGAGGCAGCCATGGCGCTCAGTGAATTCATGCTACGTCCAGCATTGAGCTCTGGAGCCAGCTTGACCTCGCATTCATAGGTGTTAGGAAGCGAGAGCATGAGGATACAAGCCACCACAAACGTGATAGCCAGCACCTTCTTGTAGGTCTTCTTGTATTTCTTCAGGGCAGCGAAGATGGCACCAAAGTCGATGCTGCTCTCCTCCTGCTGCTCAAGGTATTGCTGCTGATTGTCTTGATTATCCATTGCACATCTGGTGTTTAATGTTTACACTTGGGTCAATCGTAACCGGACTACTTCTTGGTCAGGTAGGCTATCATGGCGATGGTGGTAGCCAACGAAGAGAGCGTACCGCCTAAGCCAAGCCACTCAGCAGCCTTCCAGTAACGGAGCCTGCGCTTGCTGGGCACGACAATCTCGCAACCGGGTTCCACCTTGGCACCCTTCTTGGCGGTCTCCATCATACCGTTCTGATAGACGATGAAGGTCTTCTTCTTCTTAGCCGACTCGCTGAAGCCACCAGCCTTTTCGACATACCACTTGTAGTTCTTTCCCCTGACATAAGTAACGGTATTGGGGAACTGCACATCGCCAGATATCTTGACGGTTCCATTATATTCGGGCACATCGATATGGTCGCCCTCGCGCAGCACGATGTTATAGTCGCTGGTGGGGTCTTCAAGTGCCTTATCGAGCTCTATACCAATGGGATAGCTATCAGCAAGCAGCATCTTGTTCCAGGGAATGGAGTCGCGGTCTCCTTGTGACAGCGAATTGCGCAGACTCTCCACCACGGCGGCACGACGCGTGCGCTCCTCATCGTTCATGCGACGAACGAGTCGGGCACCCTTCAGATAAGCATCGGCCGTAACGCCTCCGGCCATCTGAATAGCATCGGTCAGGCGAAGGTTCTTCTTCTCAATGGTAAAGGCACCCTCGAAGTTCACCTCACCCGTAACGCTGATGTTGCGAGGCATGACATAGCCAGGACTGCGGCGTACATGCACGACATCGTAGGGCTCCAGATAGAAGGTATTGTTGCCGGCACCTACCACCAGACCATCCTTAATGTCAAAGCTGAAGGTCTGGGCTATCTCGCGGGTCTTAGTAGTAGAATAGGGATTGTTGATGCGGCGGCTGACGTCAACACGAGCTAGCGAGGCGCCATCGCGCAGACCACCGGCCTGAACTATCAGGTCCTCAATGGTGGTGTTGTCGGCATACTCGTAGGTGCCGGGGGTCATCACCTCGCCCGTAACAGTGAGGTTACGCGTCTTGCGCAGCTCCTCCTGGGTAGGAATGAACAGCACGTCCTCGTTCTGTAGGGGTACGTCGGCCGAAACGCCCTCCATGATGTTCTTCACGTCAACGGGAACGATAATCAGCGAGCGGTCAGCCTTCAGACGATGGATGATGGCATGCTCAGGGAAAGCATCCTCCGTCAGGCCGGCTGCGGCCTCTATCAGACTGCGGACGGTGTTGGTCTGGCCGTTCAGATTAAACTGACCCGGACGGAACACAGCACCCTTGATTTCAACCATGTTGTCGAAACGATTGATGATGGCATCAACGCTGACGGCATCACCATCGTCCACCTTGAAGTTGCTGAAGTCGAACTCCTCGATGTTATGCACCGTGTAATGCTCACCAGTCTCACGCACCAGTCGGACGGACTTCTTGAAGGCATTGCCCGTAAAGCCACCGGCATAGCGCAGAAGGGTGGCAATGCTCTCATCCTTGCGCATCTCGTAGAACATGGGGCGCTTGACGTTACCCGTGATACCCACCAGGCACTCGTAGGGGCCCACCTGGATGACATCCTCGTCCTGCAGACGGACATTGCCGGCCAGACGACCGTTTAGGAGGTATTCGTAAATATCGACCACACTAATCAGGCGTCCATGGCGGAACACCTTAATATTACGCAACGTACCCAGCGTACCGATGCCACCAGCCACATAAAGAGCATGGAACACGGTGGCAAAGGGCGATAGGTGATAAGTGCCAGGGGTGCGTACCTCGCCCAGCACATTCACCATGATGCTGCGCGTATTGTTCACCGTCAGTCGGATGTTGCTGCCAGAATAGTGGCTGCCCACCTTGCTGTGAATCTTGGCCTGGGCGGCTGCCACGGTCAAGCCCGTCACGGACACAGGGCCTACGCCACTGATGGTTACCGTACCCTCTGGCGAAATGGTATGCACCATGGTCTTCTGCGAGTCGCCATAAATATCGATAACTATCTGGTCACCAGGGCCCAGCACATAGTCAACGGGCGTAGGAACATTCAGGTTCGGCGAGAAGCTGAGTGCCCGCTGGTTGAAGATGTCGCGGCCAAAGACCCGCTTGCCAGTAGCCTCGCCAGGAGTGCCCTGCGTGGCCTTCACGTCGCGCTCGGCCTCGGTGTACTCCTCGTGGGCATCGTTGGTGCCGGTCTCACCCGCCGTACCACGACGGCCCGAAGTCACCTCCTGACCCGTAGTACCACTGCTGTTGGCCTGCATACGCTCGGCAGCCATCGAGACAGCACCGTCGGCAGCTCCCTGCATGCCACGATTCTTTATCTGCTCGTCGTACTGGTTACGGATGCGGCGAATCTGCTCAATCTTCACACCACGTTGCATCAGCTTGGTCACTATCTGCGACTGGCTGCTGCCTCGTCTCGTCTCACTGGCAACTAAACTCATCACTTGTGCATCCGTCATCTGCGCAAAAGCGCTCATAACGGTACTGACACACAAGGCAGTTGCTAACAAAAATCGTTTCATAAATTGCAATTTATCTTTTTCTGGTGGCCCCATAGGCCAAAATTCGCGTGCAAAGGTACAACTTCTTGGCGACATAAGCAAATTTCGCAACGATAATTTACAGAAATTGGAGAAATTGGGGCCCGGCAGCCATAGCCAGCAACTGAGCCTCACTTCTTGCAGAGCCAATAACTCCGAGCAGCCGTTCACCATGCGGTGGCGGAAGCTGAAGCGGTAGTTGTTCATCGACTTGCCCAGAACAGCAAACGTGGCTCGCTTGGCATAGAATACTTAGAAAGCTCCTAACTCCTAACCCAATCGCCGGAAAGCCCTTTGTACAAAGTGCTTCCAGCGTGTTAGGAGTTTGCCGAACTCCTAACAAACTGCTAACCAACTGCTAACCAAGCCCTTAGGAGCAAACGAGGAGTAGTGTTACCTGTTGGGTTAGGAGTTGGTTAGGAGTTGGTTAGGAGTTGAAACAACTCCTAACACAGTCAAGTGCCTGTAGATGAGCGTCTTAGAACGACCAGGTTAGGAGTTGGCACTTTTTCGCGAAATTTCTGCAAAAAAAGCTGCTCACCCGCTATGAAGATACCCTTTTACTGCCGACGAAACCGTATCTTCTATGGCCTTAGACCCCCCTTTTCCCCCTATGAAACCCCTCAGAACCCCCTACCTCTACGAAAGGGATATAGTGTCTAAGGAGTGTAGGGGTGTAAAATAATGTCATACATGAAACGAAACAGTCGCTTATAATTAACGACTGGCTCGTAATAGTAAATTCATTATTTCATCCTTCAGTTCGTTGCTTCTTGGCTGGTCTACAAGGACATATGGAGTATGTTCCAATTGGTTCAGAATATTTCTTAAATTCTCCTCACTATGGCTCTCGGTTAATAGCCGCAGGCTCGCCAAGTTATAACAAGTTATAACAAGTTGTAGTCTTTATATTCACCAACCTCATCTCAGAATCATCCGACAACTCCTTATCTTCCTTCACAGGCAATGTAAGCAAACGCTAGTACATGTCCTTCGCTTTCGATATGTCTGGCGTTCTTCCGATATAGCCGAAATGAATGGCCAGTGCATAGTTCCACATGCCAATAGCATCTCCAATGGCAGCCAACTTTTCCACGCACCCCATGATGTGCTCATTGTCGGAATCCTTGAAATATTCCTGCTGGACGAATCAAAAAAGAGGATGCCACCGAGGCATCCTCCCAAAACGAATGAATAAAATGTTTGTTTACTTTACTCTTACCGCAGTCCACGGTTCAGAAGCGTCACGTTGAGCAGCATTACGTAGCGACGATACTGGCTATTGCTCAGGACGTAGTTCATGTAGGCCAGGTCCTTCTTGATAGCCTTCTCAACCATCTTGGTGCGCTCTTCACCATTGTAATGTGCGGCGAACATCATCTCCGAGCTAAAAGTCTTCTGGATGTCTGCGACAACCTCCATCTGGTCCTTTGTCAGCTCCAGAGCCTGACCAAGTTTATTCATATTGACAGTCATGTCATAAGCTTCAGCGTTGTTCAGGCTCAATGTGTTCTCGTTTTCTGCAAATGTCATAGTCATGCTCAGCATTGCTACAACTACCAAAAACAATCTTTTCATAATCTTACCCTTTCTTTTCTTTTAATTAATAATGTAATGTTATCCTTGTCAAATCAGGCCTTTCGTTCTGATTGACGATGCAAAGGTACGGCAAAAAACAATACCCGCCAAACATTTTCACCCTTTGTTTGCGAACACAGGCCCAATTCTTGACTTGCGTCAAAGAATTAGCCAAAACGCAAAAAAAACATGAAAAAGCACTAAACCCAACGCTAATCACAGACAAAAAGTAGCCGAAAAGGCCGTTTTCTGCGACAAAATGTGCGTTATCACGATTTTTATGCGTACCTTTGCGGGCAGATTAAACCCAACAGAGACAAAGTAAATGGAAAACAAGCCTAACAAGTTTATTGCCGTCAGCTACAAACTGTACATCGACGGCACCAAAGGACGGGAGCTCGTTGAGGAGGCCACGGCAGCCCAGCCCTTCCAGTTCGTCAGCGGATTCGGCTTTGCGCTGGATGCCTTCGAGAGCCAGCTACTCAACCTCAGCAAGGACGACACCTTTCAGTTTGACCTGGCCAAAGAGCAGGCCTATGGCGACTATATGGAGGAGCGCGTGCTACAACTGGGACGCGACATGTTCTGCATTGACGGACAGTTCGACCACAAGCATGTCTACCCCGACGCCATCATCCCCATGCAGAATGAGGATGGCAACCGATTCTATGGCCGAGTGCTGGAAATAGGTGCCGACAAGGTAAAGGTAGACTTGAACCACCCATTGGCCGGCGAGACGCTCCACTTTGAAGGCAATGTCCTGGAAAACCGTGACGCCACGACCGAGGAGATAAACAGCATCATAGCCCGCATGTCTGGAGGCTGTGGAGGCTGTGGAGGTGGCGACTGCGGCGAAGGCTGCGAAGGAGGCTGCAAAGGCAAAGGCGGCTGCGGCGGCTGCCACTAACCCTAATAACACAAAGACTGACGTGAGCAACACTTTCGGAAACATATTCAGGCTGACCACGTTTGGCGAGAGCCACGGCGAAGCCATTGGCGGGGTGGTTGACGGCATGCCTGCAGGCATCGTCATCGACATGGAGTTCATACAAAGCGAGCTGAACAGGCGGCGGCCCGGCCAAAGTAGCATCACCACCGGCCGCAACGAGCAGGACGAAGTGGAGCTGCTAAGTGGAGTATTTGAAGGCAAGTCGACGGGGTGCCCCATCGGCTTCATTGTACGCAACCACAACCAGCACTCGTCCGACTACGACAACATGCGCCACGTATTCCGTCCCTCGCATGCTGATTACACCTATTATTATAAATATGGTACGCGCGACCACCGAGGCGGTGGCAGGTCGTCGGCACGCATCACCATCAGCCGTTGTGTGGCTGGTGCCCTCGCAAAGCTGGCATTGCGCCAGACAGGCATCAGCATTCAGGCATATACCTCACAGGTAGGCACCATAGAACTTGACCACGACTACAGCCACTACGACCTGTCGCTCACCGAGACAAATGCCGTTCGCTGTCCAGACCCTGACAAGGCCGCCCAGATGATTCAACTCATAGAACAGGTGAAGGCCGAGGGCGATACCATCGGCGGCATCATTACTTGTGTGGTCAAAGGCTGTCCGCCAGGACTTGGCGAACCGGAATTTGGCAAGCTTCACGCCCTGCTCGGAGCTGCTATGCTCAGCATCAATGCCGTCAAGGGCTTCGAGTATGGCAAAGGCTTCGCTGCCGCAGCGGCACGCGGTTCTGAACTGAACGACATCTTCAGGCCCACCACCCCACTCTCAACCCAGACCAACCATAGCGGCGGCATACAGGGAGGTATATCCAACGGCGAGGACATCTACTTCCGGGTAGCCTTCAAACCCGTTGCCACCCTTTTGCGCGAGCAGCCTACCGTCGATGCCGACGGGCATGCCACCACCCTCACCGCCCGTGGTCGTCATGACCCTTGCGTGCTTCCCAGAGCTGTCCCCATTGTCGAGGCAATGGCAGCAATCACGCTTTTAGATTGTTATTTAATGTTTAAAACAAGTAAAATATAGGGAAATATCGCCCCTTTATACAAAAAAAATCAAAAAACATTAGGTCAATTGGAAAATATTCCCTACCTTTGCAGTAGCAATTTCGGGTTTGTGAAAATCCAGATTGACTTTAGTTAAGTCTAGTTTAGTTTTTGTGTTGGTTGAGGGCTGCCGATTGGCAGCCCTCGTTTCTTGCTCTGTCCGCAAAAGGAATTCGCCGTAGCGTCTATGGCGAGACGCTGTTACCGTACAGACCTGGTCTACTCCAGACAACCGATGATTTCGCTCACCGACTGGCAGCCATGGCGGTCAAGCCAGTCGTTAATACCGTCACGCACCTTTATGGTCACCATAGGGTCTATAAAGTTGGCCGTGCCAATTTCTATGGCCGATGCACCAGCCATCAGAAACTCTATGGCATCAGCCGGCGTGGAGATGCCACCCAGTCCGACCACGGGAATACCGACAGCACGCGCTACTTGCCAAACCATGCGCAGAGCTACCGGTTTGACGGCCGGCCCGCTCAACCCACCCGTCCTGATGCTCAACAGCGGACGGCGGCGCTCTATATCTATGGCCATGCCCATCAGCGTATTGATGAGCGACACCGCGTCAGCTCCCGCAGCCTCAACGGCACGGGCTATCTCGGCGATGTCGGTCACATTGGGCGACAGCTTCACGATGAGCGTCTTGTGGTAGCGCTGCCGTACGGCACGCACCACGCTCTCGGCCCCTGAGCAGGTGACTCCGAAAGCCATGCCGCCGTCCTTGACGTTCGGGCAGGATATGTTCAGCTCTATGGCGGGGATGCGCTCCAGCTGGTCGATGCGTGCGGCACACTCCGCATAATCCTCTGGCGACGAACCGCTTACGTTCACTATCATGTTCGTATCAATGTCCTTTATCTGTGGGTAAATGTGCTCGCAGAAGTAGTCAACGCCCTTGTTCTGCAAGCCCACGCAGTTGAGCATGCCCTGTGCCGTCTCGGCCATTCTGGGGTAGTCGTTACCCTCACGTGCCTTCAGGGTGGTACCCTTCACGATGATGCCTCCCAGTCCGTCCAACGGAATAAAGTCGGCAAACTCCAGCCCGTAGCCAAAGGTGCCACTGGCGGTCATCACGGGATTCTTCAAGGCCAGTCGGCCTATGTTTACACTTAAATCAGCCATTACAGGATATGGTTTAATATCTTCGAGTTTACTGTTTTACTATCTTGGCTTACGTCCACAACAGTTGTCGGGTGTCAAACACGGGGCCCTCCTTGCAGACACAAAGGTTGCCCGCCGTGGTCTTCTCTACGCAACACAGACATGCTCCGAGTCCGCAAGCCATCATGTTCTCCAACGAAGCCTCGCAAGGCACTCCATGCTCGCGCGCATAGCGGGCCACGGCCATCATCATCGGCTTAGGTCCGCAGGTGCAGATGCGGTCAAACCGCTCGCCCAGCACACTATGGTTAGTCACAAAGCCCTGTTCACCCAGGCTACCATCCTCGGTGGTGACACAGACCTGGCCGTAGCGCTCGAAATGTTCAAGTTCGAGCAGGTCATGGGCCGAGCGGCCTCCCAGCAAGAATGTTGGCTGGCAGCCCCTATCATGCATACGTGCCCCTAAGAAAAGCATGGGCGCCACCCCAACGCCGCCGCCCACCAGGAGCACCCGTTCGGTGGGCTGTTCTGGCATGGTGAAGCCATTGCCCAAGGGCAATATGCAGTTCAGCCGTTCGCCCACGCGGAGGGCTCCCAGCCGTCGTGTTCCCTCGCCTATCATGGCCACCATAAGCCACAGTTCGTTGGCGGCAACATCTACGAAATTAATCGATATCGGGCGACGGAGGAAGGTTGTCGTGGAGCCGTCAACACGCACCTCGGCAAACTGTCCGGGCAGCATCGCCGGCAACGGCTGTCCCTCGTCGGTGAGCCGCAACAGCACATGCCTGTCGCTAAGTCGTTCGACCGCCTTGACGGTCATGTCCATCACATATTTCTTCATCGTCATAAACGTATTCTATTTGTCGTACAGGTAGAACATGCGCTCCATCATCTGCCACTTCTCGTCGCTGGTGGCACCCTCGCGACATTGCTGAAACATGGCCATATAGTCCTCCCACTCCTGCTGGCGAGGCAGCGTGGCCAGCCGTTCCATAGCCGTGTCCCAGTCAAAGTCGACCGGCGTGTCGACTATCATCACCAGCCGCGTGCCCAGAATAAACAGCTGCATGTCTAATATACCCACCTGGCGAATGCCGTCGAGCACCTCGCTCCATGCCTCCTGTTCACTATGCCGCCGCCGGTATTCCGCTATCAGCGCGGCATCGTCCTTCAAATCCATTGTCTGGACATAGCGCTTGACGGCCTGCCCATAGTCCTTTACCAGATAACCGTTTGTCATACCATAATAGTTAATATGCGTGCAAAAGTACGAAAAAAACTTGATACTACGGCTGCTTTTCAGATTATTAACGCAGCAGGGACTCGTCGGCGAGTGATGACAAAGCACACCGGCCTGCGTCTAATAAGTATGAAACAAACAAACTACCACCTATTCGACTTCATGGACTTTGACCCTTCGTTGCAAAGCCCGGAAGCACTTTGGAAAGCATACACCCCGACAAACATACAGGAGCGCGACGGCGACATCGTCATCACCATCCCCTACCAGCGGCAGCTGCTCCAGGAGGACATGGCCCCCGACACCAGTGCGCCGCAGCGGTGCTTCGACCTCGTTGTCCGTGCCTACGAGCCGGACATCGTGCGGCTGTTCACCACGATGACCATGACCGACGGCCAGCCGGCCGACGAGATGTCCGAGTGTGACGACATGCTGCAAATGGCCCCGACAGTAAAACGGTGTCCGCTGACCCTTTGCCATAAGGACGGACTCGTGGAGATAAGAAAGGCATCAGACGGCCACGCCGCCGCCCTAATAGGCGTTATCGACCTGAGGGCACCCGTCCTTGACCACTGGAGCGACCTGCTGCCCCCACCCCAGCCGGCACCCTTCATGACGTTCTACCCCGATGGCGACCCGTCTAAGGGCATAGCCCTGAGCGACGACCACTTCTCGCCGCCGCGCTACGATGCGCTGCCGCTGGGATTCTGTTCCGTCTGTCGCGATGGCATCGCAACAGACACGACCGGCAAAGCCACACCCACACCCACCCCGGCAGCCACCACGGCCCTCACTACGGAGCGGGCCACCATCTCCTTCCGCTGCGAGGCCGACGAATGCTTTGTGGGCACGGGTGAGCGTTTCCGCAAGATGGACCTCAGCGGCCAGACCTTCCAGCTGAAGAACCAGGACGGCCAGGGCGTCAACAACCGTCGCTGCTACAAGAACATACCCTTCTACCTGTCGAGCCGCATGTATGGTGCTTTCTTCCACACCAGCGACTATTGCAAGCTGTCGCTGGCCGACCACTCGACGCGCTCGGTACAGTTTTTCAACGACCGTGCCACGCTCGACGTCTTCCTCATCGGCGGCCACACACCCGAAGAGATACTCCGCGCCTACCGTCTGCTGACGGGTTTCCCCAGCATGCCGCCGCTATGGTCGTTTGGCATCTGGATGAGCCGCATGACCTACTTCTCGGCTGACGAGGTAGACGACATCTGCGACCGCCTGCGCCGCGAGCACTACCCCTGCGACGTTATCCATTTAGACACGGGATGGTTTCGCACCGACTGGCTCTGCGAGTGGAAGTTCAACCCTGAGCGTTTTCCCGACCCGAAGGCTTTCATCCGCCGACTTGCCGACAAGGGCTTCAAGGTGTCGCTCTGGCAGCTGCCCTACGTGGCACAGGGTGCCGAACAGCTGGCCGAAGCCACTGCCAACAAGTACATCAGCCAGCCGCCCGTGGCCAGCGCTAATGCCACCGACGGCAGCGGTGCCTCGTCCAACTTCTCAGCCCTCGACTATGCCGGCACCATCGACTTCACCTATGACAAGGCCACCGACTGGTATAAACACCAGCTGCTGCGGCCCCTGCTCGACATGGGTGTGAAGTGCATCAAGACCGACTTCGGCGAGAACATACACATGGACCACCACTACCACGCCATGACGCCTGAGCGCTTGAACAACATCTACGCCCTGCTCTACCAGCGGGCCGCCTACGAGGCCACCAAGGAGGCCACCGGCGAGGGCATCGTCTGGGCACGCTCGGCCTGGGCCGGCTGCCAGCGCTACCCCCTGCACTGGGGCGGCGACTCCGAGTCGTCGTGGGCAGGCATGGCCGGCTCGCTCAAGGGCGGGCTCCACTTCGGCCTGTCGGGCTTCGCCTTCTGGAGCCACGACGTGCCGGGCTTCCACTCCACGCCCGACTTCATGAACTCGCCGCTCGACGAGCAGGTCTACGTGCGCTGGACCCAGTTTGGTGTCTTCTCCAGCCACATGCGCTATCACGGCACCTGCAAGCGCGAGCCGTGGCACTATCCCGCCATTGCACCCATCGTGCGCCGCTGGTGGAAGCTCCGCTACCGGCTGCTGCCCTACATCGTCCAGCAGGCCGAGCGCTGCTGCCAGACGGGCTACCCCATGGTGCGCGCCCTGCTGATGCACCACCCGGCAGACCGTCAGGTGTGGCACATCGACGACGAATACTATTTCGGCTCCGAGTTCCTGGTCTGCCCGGTCATGAACGGCGACGGCCGCCGCGACATCTACCTACCCGAAGGGCTATGGGCCAACTTCTTCACCGGCGAGCGCCTGGAGGGTGGACGCTGGTACTACGGTGTCGAGGTGCCGCTCGACGAGATGCCCGTCTTCGTGCGTCCCGGCGCACTTATCAAGCTCTATCCTGACGACGTGGACTCCACGGACGACATGGACCTCTCGCGCGCCGTCACCATTGAGATAACAAAGGAGTACAACGGCTTCCAGCTCCCTTGAGCCTGGGGCCGGCCGAGGTCTGAACAAGCGCAGACCTCCTCAGTCATTAACCTATATCAAAGCGGTCTGGCTACGCTTGTTCAGGCCGACTTCCCCCGCGCTTAGGGGGCTACAACTATGGAAAGTCATTACATGCAGGCCCTCGACTGGGTCATCCTGGCCACCTACTTTGCCGTGCTCATAGCCATCGGCATCTGGGCAAGTACGAAACGTAAGAAGGAGGGTTCGCTCTTCCTGGCCGAGCACTCGCTTCGATGGCACCACATCGGATTCTCCATGTGGGGCACCAACGTCGGCCCCTCGATGCTCATCGCGTCGGCCTCGGCCGGCTTCACCACGGGCATCGTGTCGGGCAACTATGCCTGGTATGCCTTCGTGTTCATCGCCCTGCTGGCCTTCGTGTTCGCGCCCCGCTACTTAGGAGCCAACATTTCGACGCTGCCCGAGTTCATGGGTCTGCGCTTCGGACAGTCCACACGCAACATCCTGGCGTGGTACACCATCGTCACGGTCATCATCTCGTGGCTCGCCCTGACGCTCTTTGCTGGCGGCGTGCTCATCCGTCAGGTGTTCGACATACCCATGTGGATGTCGGCCCTGGTGCTGGTGGTCATCTCGGCCTTCTTCACCATGCTGGGCGGACTGAAGGCCGTGGCCTATACCAATGTCTATCAGATGGTGCTGCTCATCATCGTCTCGCTGGTGCTCGTCATCGTGGGCCTCGACCGCGTGGGCGGCGTCAGCGCCCTGGTGGCCAAGGTGCCCGCCGACTACTGGGTGCTGTTCAAGCCCAACAGCGACGAGGCATTCCCGTGGCTGCCCATCGTGCTGGGCTATCCCGTCATGGGCGTGTGGTTCTGGTGTACCGACCAGTCGATGGTGCAGCCCGTGCTGGCCGCCAAGGACCTGCGCGAGGGCCAGCTGGGCACCAACTTCACCGGCTGGCTGAAGATACTCGACGTGGCCCTCTACATCCTGCCAGGCATCATCTGCTTCGCCCTCTTTGGCGACACGCTCAAGAATCCTGACGAGGCATACCTCACCATGGTCGAAAACCTCTTCCCCGTGGGCATGGTCGGCCTGGTGTTCGCCGTGCTGACGGCCTGCCTCGTGTCCACCATCGGTTCAGCCCTGAACGCCCTCTCTACGGTGTTCACCATGGACGTCTACGTCAAGAACTTCAAGCCCGGTGCCCCCCAGTGGGAAATCAACCTCGTGGGCCGCATCGTCGTCGTCATCGGTGCCGTGCTGGCCATCGTCATGACCGTGGCCATCGATGCCATCAAGGGCCTCAACCTGTTCAACGTCTTCCAGTCGGTGCTCGGATTCATTGCCCCGCCCATGGCCGCCGTGTTCCTGCTCGGCATCTTCTGGCGGCGCTGCACGGCCCGTGCCGCCAACTTTGCGCTGACCGCCGGCACCGTGTTCTGCCTCACCGTCGGCGTGCTCTACCTCTGGCCACCCGAATGGCTCACCGCATGGCTCCAGCAGGCGGGCATCGCCCTGCCCCACTTCATGATGCTCTCGTTCTACCTGTTCGTCATCCTCGTGGTGCTGATGGCCCTCGTCTCCGTCACCGACAGCGACAAGACCGTCTACCAGATTCCCGAGCCCATCCACGAACACTGGTCACGGCTGGCCGTCGGCCTGTGGGTGGCGCTGGCCGTGGTCATGATTGGGTTGTACGTCTACTTCAACTAAACATCACACACACATAGTATGAGACAGTTACGATTCCTATTCCTCTGCGCCCTGCTGGTCGCCGCCGCCAGCATGTCAGCCACTACCGCCACCGACGGCGACACCCTGCAGACACAGCTGCAAGCGCTGCGCCAGTGGCAGGCCGGCCAGGTGGTCAGTCCGGCGGCCATCGAGGCATTCGGGGGCGTTGACTGCTGCTTTGCCGCCGAACCCATACCTGACCAGGTGTGGCAACGCATGCAGGGCAAGACGTACCGGCCAAACCCCTACATCCAGCGCGGCGACCTGCGCCACATACGCACCCTGCACTGGGACTACGACCAGCAGACGCATCTGGGCGAGCTGATAGTCAACCGCAGCATTGCCGACCGTGTGCTTCGCATCTTCCGCCAGCTTTACGAAGCCCGCTACCCCATTCAGCGCATGCTTCTGCCCGATGTCTATAATGCCGACGACGAGACGCAGATGCGCGCCAACAACACCTCGTGTTTCTGCTACCGGCCCATATCCGGCACGGCCAAGCTCTCGAAGCATGCCCGTGGACTGGCCGTCGACGTCAACACCCTCTACAACCCCTACTACAAGGACAGGGCCGACGGCAGCCGATACATACAGCCGGCCACGGCCCGCGAATATTGCGACCGCACCCGAGACTTCCCCTACAAGATAGACCGTCAGGACCTCTGCTACCGGCTCTTCACCCAGGCAGGCTTTGAGTGGGGAGGCGCATGGACATCGTGCAAGGATTTCCAGCACTTCGAATGGCCTGGGAAATAGGCCGCCAGCAGCCACACTGACAGAGCCGGCAAAGACACCACTACGAATTGCACGAATTTGCCAAGGAATTGCACGGATGACAACTACGAATTGCACGGATGACAACTACGAATTGCACGAATTATACGAATTTGGCAAGGCCATGATGCGCAACAGCCATTTAATTCGTATAATTCGTGCAATTCGTAGTCTAATTTTTCCCTCAAGCTGGCTGACACACGCCCGTGCCGTCAGTTACCCCGTACCTCAGCTGCACTTTGGCCGAGCCTCAGCAGCGCTGACCCCGTACCTCAGTGCCGCTGAGGCTCGGCCAAAGTGCGGCTGAGGCCGGCCCAAAGTGCGGCTAACCCCGGCCCACGGCGGGCGACACGTCCACCAGCGGCTCGGCCACCTCATGACCGCGGCAGAAGCGATGCACTATCTGGCGGTCGTCGCCCACGTAGATAAATCGCTCCAAGCGGTGGAGCAGCGAATATTCTGACGGGTAGAGCACGCTGTCGTCGATGACCAGCGCGTCGAACTCGTAGCCGGGTTCGAAGCTGCCCACCCGCCCGAAGAACGAGCCACCCGCCTTGGTGGCCAGCCAGAAAGCCTCGGAGAGCGTGAGGAAAGCCTTGCTGTGGTCGTGCTGATAGTGCATCTTGCTGACTTGAATGGCATAGACCAGCATGCGGAGCATGTTCAGGTCGTGGCCACCGCTGATGTCGCTGCCCAGACCTACGCGCACCCCCTGGTCCAGCAGCGTGCGGATGGGTGCCAGCCCGGACGACAGGTTGAAATTGGACGTGGGGCAGTGGGCCACCATGACACCGTTGCGCTTCATCAGCTCCAGCTCGTCGCCATGCGTCCACACACAGTGCGCCATGATGGTGGGCTGCTGGCCAAAGAGACCGTAGCGGTCATAGGCGTCGCCATAGCTCGTGCTGTCAGGTTCCAGCTCGGCCACCCAGGCTATTTCGGACACATTCTCCGACAGGTGCGACTGGACGGGCAGGTGATGCCTGGCAGCCAGCTGACCGCAAGCATCGAGCAGTGCCGGCGTACACGAGGGCACGAAGCGGGGCGTTATAATGGGGCGCACCAGCGCATCGGGGCGATTGAACTCGGCAATGAGCTGCTCGTTGCCGGCAATGGCGGCTTCCACATCCTCACACAGCGCGGCAGGACAGTTGCGATTCATGGCCACCTTGCCCACCAGCGCACCCATGCCAGCCTCCTGATAGAGTTGCATCAGCCGGCGTGTGCTCGCGGTATGCACCGTGGCAAACACTACGCTGCGCATGGTGCCGAAAAGCCACTGCGTGTGAATGAACCGACGGTACATACGCTCGGCATAGTCCACGTCGGCATACTTCGCCTCCTCAGGGAAGGTGTAGTTCTCTAACCATGGCAACAACTCCAAGTCCATGGCCACGCCCTGATTGTGAACCTGCGGGGCATGGACGTGCATGTCGTTCATGGCCGGAATGAGCAGACGGTCGCCAAAGTCAACCACCTCGGCATCCGTGCAGCCCAGCTCGGACAGGCTCTTCGCCACGCCCGCCACCAGGCCGTCTTCCACGGCGATGTAACCGTTCTCGAACACCTCGAAGCGTTCCTTCTCTTTCGTAAAGAGGATATGTGCCTTATATACCTTTTTCATCGTATGGCAAGCATTTATTTTGTGAAGGGGTGAAAAAGGCCGCCAGCTGGCGGCTGGCGGCCTCTCTCTGATAGTGGTTTATCGCGTAGGGCAGTGCGTGCCCCTTCCGTTTCGGCTTAATAGAACTTGAAGTAGTTGCGGGCATTGTTGTACGAGATGTCCTCGACCATCTTGCCCAGCAGCTCGCGGTCGTCGGGCAGCAGGCCCTTCTCGACGTCGTTGCCCAGCAGGTTGCACAGGATGCGGCGGAAGTATTCGTGGCGCGGATAGCTCAGGAACGAGCGGGAGTCAGTGAGCATACCCACGAAACGGCTCAGCAGACCGAGCACCGAGAGGGCGTTCATCTGACGAATCATGCCGTCCATCTGGTCGTTGAACCACCAGCCGCTACCAAACTGTATCTTACCCGGCTCACCACCCTGGAAGTTGCCAAGCATGGTGGCGATGACCTCGTTGGCACAGGGATTCAGGGTGTAAAGGATGGTGCGGGTGAGCTTGCCCTTGGTGTTGAGCTTGTTGAGGAACTTCGACATGGCCTTGGCGGTGTTGAACTCACCGATGGAGTCGAAGCCGGTGTCGGCACCCAGCTGGTTGTACATGACGGTATTGTTGTTGCGGATAGCGCCGTAGTGGAACTGCTGTGTCCAACCGGCATCGGCATCCATCTCGGCCATCACCGTCAGGAAGCAGTTCTTGAACTGGCGAATCTCCAGCGTTGACAGCTGCTGACCGCGCATGGCCTTCTCGAAGATGGTCTCTATCTGCGAGTCGGTGTACTCCTCGTCGTAGAACTCCTCAATGCCGTGGTCTGACAGTTTCGAGCCCTGGGCGGCAAAGAAGTCGTGACGCTTCTGCAGGGCATCGACCATGTCGGCGAACTTGCTGATGGTGACACCGCTGACCTGCTCCAGCTGCTGCACATAGCCGGCAAACTCAGGAGCCTCGATGTTCATAGCCTTGTCAGGACGCCAGGCAGGTATCATGATGGGGTCGTCGGCAGCCTTGTGCTTGGCATACTCGATGTGGTTGTGAAGGTCGTCGACGGGGTCGTCGGTCGTGCAGACGCACTCCACGTGGTAGTGCTTCATCAGACCACGGGCTGAGAACTCGGGCTGCTTCAGCTTCTCGTTACACTCGTCGAATATCTCGCGGGCGGTCTTCGGGCTCAGCAGCTTGTCAATGCCAAAGGCGGTCTTCAGCTCCAGGTGCGTCCAGTGGTAAAGGGGGTTGCGGAGGGTGTAGGGTACGGTCTCGGCCCACTTCTCGAACTTCTCCCAGTCGGTGGTGTCCTTGCCCGTGCAATAACGTTCGTCAACGCCGTTCGTGCGCATGGCACGCCACTTGTAGTGGTCGCCACCAAGCCACAGCTCGGTAATGCTCTTGAAGCGGTGGTCGTTGGCCACCATCTCGGGTATCAGGTGACAATGGTAGTCGATGATAGGCATCTTGGCGGCATGGTTGTGGTACAAGTCCTGGGCGATTTCGGTCTCCAGCACGAAGTTCTTGTCATTGAATTGTTTCATAAGTGTCGATGTTTATTGGTTTGTTTTAGATAGACTTTGCGTAATCGGACGACAAAGGTAACGATTAATTTCCACAAACAAGAAACAACCGGGCAAAAATGAAGAAAAATTAACGTAAACGATTCAGTACGCGTCCCCGCCACGAAGGTCGAGCAGGTCGGCAATGCTCACCTTCGGATGGCCGTTCATATAGCGACTGACGGCCTCAACATGGTCGCCATGGAACACCACCGAGTCGGTCAGCTGGTTGACCACCCACTGAATGCGCCCCATGTGACGCAGGCGCTCTTGGGGGTTGCCCTGACTGTCGGCTGATGGCGGGTAGAGACTCAACAGATAGAAACTCAGGCAGTCAGGCACTATCATGCCACGCGTCATCCACTGACGCTGCGCCTCGGTATAGTGCTCATGATAGAAGGGATAGTCGCTGCCCAGATATTTGTCTAGGCTGATGCCCAGCATCTGGTGACCAACGACGATGCTCTGGTCAAAAGAGCCTATCTGTGTATAGACGATGGGAATATCAATGTCGGGCAGCACCTTTCTTAAACGTCGGAAAGCCGCTGACAGTTGGCTGTCTATATCGCTCAGGTCCTCGTACTGATGCGTCACGTCAACCAGCAACTGCTGCAACGTAGAGTCTTGGAAGAAATGGTGAAACTTGAGGTTAATCTCCGGGTCGTTGGCCTTGCCGATGCGAAGCACATCCTCCAGCAGCATGCGTGTCTGCGTCGGGTAGTTGGTGTTCATCTGCTGTAAAGCGGCCAAGTCGCCCGTCGAGAGGTAGAGACGCTCCACGCGGTCGTAACGCTCTATCGACACAGGAATGAGCGCATCGTCGTCATTATGAGGCTTCAGCTGCCACTCACAGGCGACGCAAAGCATCATCAGCGAAAACAATATGTAGTACGTTTTGCGCACGGATGTCAACCTTTAAAAACCCTTACTTATGTTAAATAACGCTGCAAAATTACTAAAAAGTATTGTAAAAACAAAATTTTAACCTAAAAAACTCAAAATATACAGCCCCTTTAGCCGCTTTTTCGTTTATTTGTGTGAAATTTGCAACTATCATTGCTACCTACTATAACGATTATGAAGAAACTATCTACCGCTATCACACTGTGGACACTCTGCGCCACACTCTGTGCCCAGACTACAATTCACGTCAGCGTAAGCAACCCCATCGACGAGCCGCGCAACGACGTTCCGGTCATCATCCAACTGGCCAGTCACGGCGACGTTCGTTCGGCACTTGTCACCAACGACGGAAAAGAAATACCATGTCAGTTGGACGACCTCAACCAAGACGAGACCTTCGATGAGCTATGCTTTCTGGCTGACCTCGACAAGAAGGAGCAGAAGCACTATGTCGTCAAGCTGTTCGAGCAGGGCGAGCCACGCTCCTACCCTGCCCGTGTATATGCTGAAATGGTGATGGCCAACACGAAGGACAAGACGCTGAAGAAAAACCAGCAGAACAACTACATCGAAGCCATTACGGCACGCGGCGATGCCGCCTATACCTATAACCTGCAGCACCACCACGGTGTAGACTTTGAGAGCGAGCTTAACGGCATACGCATCTACTTCGATGCCAGACAGACGCTCGACCTCTATGGCAAACGACACAAGCAGCTGGAACTGAAAGAGACGCAGTTCTACACCACGCCGGAGCAAAAAGAGAAAGGCTACGGCGACGACGTGCTATGGGTGGGACAGACCTTCGGACTGGGTGCCTTCCGTGGATGGGACGGACAGCAACCCACACACATCCAGCCCGTCCGCTCACGTACACAGCGCGTCATATCGTACGGACCACTGCGCACCATCGTAGAACTCGTCGACAGAGGATGGCAAGCACCACACCCATCACGCATCGCCCAGCCCCTCAACATGCTCATCCGCTACATCCAGTATGCCGGACATCGCGACACCAACGTCGAGGTCTATTTCAACCGTGATGTCTCGGACTACCGCTTCTCTACCGGCATCATCAATGTCAAAGGCTCACAGGAGTTCTCCGACCATCAGGGACTGCGGGCCTGCTGGGGAGCCGACTATCCTGCCGCCGACACCACAAAGTGTAAACGGGAGACCGTAGGTCTGGCCGTGCTCGTGCCACAGCAGGACATTGTCAGCGAGGAACCTGCCAACAAGGACAACTACACTTACGTCATCCGCGTCAATGGCAACAGCATGGCCTACAAGGTCAACTACACCTCTGACAACGAGACCTTCGGATACCACTCGGTCAACGAATGGTTCAGCTACCTCAGGAGCTGGAAACGCCAGGAAGAACAGCCCGTCATTGTCGACATCAGCCCTTTACCCGCCAAGTGATTTGAACAATTCCATAGTACGTAGAGACGCAGAGACACAGCACTTCCGGCTCACCGGATTTATATTCTGTGTCTCTGCGTCTCTGCGTACTATGATGTTTGCTTGCCGAGTTAATCTAAGTTAAAGGCTGTTTGGTTTTGCCAGCCTTAGGTGTCTTATGTGTGGATTGCAAGAAACAGCATGGACAGAAATGCATTTGAACAGCAGGCCCACTCGTGGCTGCAGAAGGCGCTACAAGTGAGCAGAAGCTGCGGGGCGGGCAAGACGGAAGCCGAGGACATCGCACAGGAGGTGATGCTTCGCCTTTGGCAGATGCATGACGAACTGGACCATTACGACAAGCCCGAAGCACTGCTGGCACTCATAGCACGCCACATGACACGCAACCACCAGCGGCGACGAAAGGCAGAACAGCTGGACGAGACAACGGTGGCCGGCCTGACTACCAGTCCTCACGACCAGCTGGAGATGAAGGAGAACGAAGCCTGGCTGGAGCAACAGCTGCAACAATTGCCCACCACTCAGCGTACCTTATTATATATGCGTCAGGTGGAACGGCGAAGCCACGAAGAAATCGCACGGTTGTTAGGCATTGAGACGACATCGGTCAGTACGCTCTTGGCCAGGGCAAGACGAACACTGTTAGAAGAAATAAAACGGAGAAACAAGTGATGAGACAGTACACCAAAGCAGACATTCAGTCGCTGCTCGACAAGTTTATGGAGGGCACGACGACGCTGGAAGAAGAAGACACGCTAACACGTTTCTTCCTGCAGGGAGATACCCCGGCGGAGTGGGACGACTATCGTCGGCTGTTTGCCGAACTGGAGGCCATGGCTCCCTCTACGTACGCTGCTCGCTTCCAGCTTCAGGCGGAACGACAGCAGCCGACACGCAAGGGCCGCCGGTGGTGGTGGGCTGTGGCTGCAGTAGGCATAGTCGTCAGCATGATGACGTTTACTCTACGGCTATCGGAACAACACACGAATGGCACTACAGACCATGCTGTTGACGGCAACAAGCAACTGGCAACAAACCGGCAAGGGATAGAGGCGGACACACTGCTACGGCTGGAGGCTCCTAACCAGGAGGCGGTGCCCGACACGGCGGCAATCCAGCGCGACATCGACAAGCGGTTTCCTGCTCAGCGGCCTCGCCGGGTACGCAAGCAGGAGCCTACCATGAACGATATTGACAAGACGTATGCCCTGCTGGCACAGGCCGAACGCGAACGCCAGCAGGCTGAACAGAAGCTCGAACAGGCACAGCAGGAGATAGTACATGCGCAACTGACTGCCGCCGGATTCTCAGCTATCACCCTGGAGGATGGCAGTGTAATATATGTAGACGAACCTAAACAATATTTAGCATATGAAGAGTAAGCACATCTTTATCGCAGCGCTGCTCATGCTGCTACCTACGGTCAGCATGGCACAAGAGAACATACAGAAGGCATTCGATGCCCTTAGGAAGAGTATGGACGTGAAAGAGATATCGGCCAGGCACTCACTGAGCAAAGACCCCGACATGGGCAGGATGGAAGGACTGGAGGACACCTTCGACTTCATGATTACCAATCCGGCGGCAAGGCATCTGGTCAACGACATCACGAAGGCTTTCGAGCTGGATGAGCCTCAAGCCTATAACGTCAGTTCGGGCACTCATGGCGGCAATGAGAACTATACGGCACTGGCCGTAGGCAACAGCAATAGCGGCGGAGTGGCTATCGGACTGATGCAGGGCTCCAAATGGGTCCTTGCCTGCTTCCTCGACCCTGATGACTCCTTGCGTCAGCACCGCTATGCCTATGCCTTGGAGTGGGTGGACGACGGCGACAAGATACGCGGGCGAATCGCCAAGACCTACGCCACGACGCTGAAGACCCGCCAAGGACGACGACAGACAAGGACCATCTCGGTAACCGGGAAAAACATAGCGCTGAGTGGCAACGGATTCTCTACAAACGAAGGACTCTCATGGACTGGCTTTTCGTCAGAGGAGAAGACCTCTGAAGTTTGGCTGACGGAGTTCAACACGTATAAGAACCTGTTTCTGCAAAACACCAAAGGCGCGGCTGCCAACAGCTATGCCACGCTGATTTACAAGCTTTGCAAGAATGCCAAGTCGCTCGAAGACGTGGAGAAGAACATGATAGCGACGGAGATAGCGAAACTGAAGAAGAAGACCAACGACGAGTTCATACGGCAGTTGTTTGACATGAGCATCGAACGACTGAAACAGTAAGGGGAGAGACTATCCGATGAGACATATTAGCATAGCATGTCTTTCACTGCTGATGGTGGTGAAAGCAGGGGGGATGCAGGCCCAAGACCAGCGCGACACAACGGGCGTGAGACGTGACAGCATCACCTGGAGCCAGGAACTGGAGGGTGTGGAAATCAAGGCGCAGCGCCAGCTCGTCAAGCAGGAGATAGACCGCATTGGCTACGACGTGCAGGCTGACGACGAGTCGAAGACACAGACCGTGCTCGACATGCTGCGCAAGGTGCCGATGGTGACGGTAGACGGTCAGGACAACATCCTCGTGAAGGGCAACAGCAACTTCAGAATCTACAAGAATGGCCACTACGACCCTAACCTGTCGAGAAATGCCAAGGAGGTGCTGAAGGCCATGCCCGCCACGATGGTCAGGCGCATAGAGGTCATCACCGACCCGGGGGCCCGCGAGGATGCCGAGGGCGTGGATGCCATCCTGAACATCGTGATGATGGACGGCTCGAAACTCGACGGATTGACGGGTGTGGTATCTGCCACCTACACGTCGCTGAACCATCCCAACCTCTACACCTCGCTGACGGGACAGACGGGCAAGCTGCTGCTATCGGTGGATTACGGCTATGGCGGCATGTCGTCAAAAGAGACGGAGGGCAGTCTGGATACGGAGCGCACTTTCCTTGAGACTGGCAACCGCCTCCTGTATCATCATGACGGCAACAACCCTGGCGACATCCACTTTGCCAACCTCAATGCCAGCTACGACCTTGACTCGCTCAACCTGCTGTCGGCTTCGTTTGGCGGCTATTTCTACAAGCTGAACGTGCAGGGCGACGGCCGGACCAGACTGAGCGATGCTGCCGGCGGACCGCTCTATAGCTTCAGCAACCACTACTGGATGCCGGGCTATAGTCATAGTTCGTGGAACGGCAGACTGGACTATGAACATCGGACGCGTCGGAAGGGCGAGCGCCTCACTCTCTCGTACATGCTCGCCCTGACGCGCCAACACACTGACCAGGAAGACACCTACTACGACCTGGTCAGCGTGCCCTTCGACTATGACCACAGCATGCAGACCGCACGCGAGCGCTTCACCGAGCACACCCTGCAGGCTGACTGGCTGCGCCCGCTGGGCAAAGGCCATCAGATAGAAGTGGGTGCCAAGTATATCTACCGCAACAACAACAGCCATAACACGCAGGACTTCTATGACATCCTGCCAACAACAGACAATCACTTTGAGCATACTACGCGCGTCCTCGCCGCCTATGCCGACTACATCTACAATAGGGAAAAATGGTCTGCCCGCGCCGGTCTGCGCTACGAATACAGCTATATGCGGGGCAGCTATCCCGACGGCAGCCATGCTGACTTCAGCCATCGGCTCAACGACTGGGTGCCCCAGGCCAGCCTGAAGTATCAGCTGACGGCATCGCAGTCGCTGAAGCTGAACTACACCACAAGCATCAGCCGACCTGGCATCACCTATCTAAACCCCGCCGTCGCAACCTCGCCCAACGTGGTGCAGCAAGGCAATCCGCAGCTGGTCAGCACCCACGCCCAGAGCCTATCACTCACCTATATGTATATAGGCCGACGGCTCACACTCCAGCTGGCACCAGCCTATCAGTTCAGCAACGGAGGCATCGCAGCCATCCAAACGGCCCAGGGCGACGTACGCTATCTGACCTATGGCAACATCCAGCGCTATCGCCGCTTTTCCTTCGAGCAGTATGTACAGTGGAAACCGTTCGACGGCACCACGCTCGTCGTCAACAACAACCTGCGCTATGAGCACTATGCCAACCCCAACTTAGGCTATAGAAACTTCGGATGGTCAGACAACTACTATGCCAACCTGTCGCAGCAGCTGCCCTGGAAGCTGAAGCTCTACCTGATGGTCTACGGAAAAATCGGCCATAGCCCCACGAGCATTTACAACATGCAGCACAGCTATTACGGCTACTATGCCTCCCTGCAGCGCTCCTTCCTCAAGGACGACCGCCTGACGCTGCGCATAGGTGCCAACAATCCGTTCAACAAACATGTCACCTCCAGCGCAGAGACCGTCAATGGCGACTACCGCGACCTGCAGACCTCATGGAATCGGGGCCGCATGTTCAGCATCTCCCTCACCTGGCGCTTCGGCTCCCTCAAAGCCAGCGTGAAGAAGGCGGAACACAGCATCGAGAACGACGACATGGTGGGCGGGATGACACCCATGAAGTAAACGGCATGCGCCCCCGATACTAACACCACAACCAATGACATTCGGCCGTAAAAAAGGATGTGCCACAATGTTGGCACATCCTTACACGACTTCCATTGCTCATCATTAGAATGGTATGCCGAGCAGCTTCTCTGGCGTGATGTCGAGGGGTGGCGCATCGGGCTCAATGCCACTACCACCAGCACCGCCCCATCCGGGTGGCTCGGAGATGTCGCCACCACCACCGCTGACTATCAGCAGGTTCACACTATTGAGCTTTATCTCCTCCACGACGGGAGTCATATATTGTTTCTTCATTGTCATTATCCTCCTATCGCTTTACTTGATTACCACTTTCTTGCCATTGCGGATGTAGACACCCTTCTTCGTCGGACGGTCGGTCTTCATGCCGTTCAGGTCGTAATACGTGCCGTCATTGGTGACTACCTGGATGCCGTCAACCTTTGTTACCTGACCATCTACTTCAAAGTTCAGCGCAGGAACACCAGCCGAGCTGTCGAAGTCCTGCAACCAGAAATAGCCACGGAACCCCTTGATGGTGGTAGTGCCCGTGCTGTAGTAGAACTTGTTGTCGCTCAGGTACAGATTGTCAGCGGGGATGTCAGCACCTGCCTTCAGCGTACCAATAAACCGGCCTAAAGTCTTCTTGCT
>Ga0310691_10001415_pt1 | contig 36575 bp, 15 predicted proteins | sample 176DNAGHGlowgp2_FD_203887 | JGI IMG/M metagenome (GOLD analysis project Ga0310691, IMG submission 203887) | Sheep rumen microbial communities from Palmerston North, Manawatu-Wanganui, New Zealand - 1766 DNA GHGlow gp2 (v2) (version 2) | ecosystem: Host-associated > Mammals > Digestive system >... | reverse complement strand
GTCTTTCTTGGCCATAGTCTCTTTTTCTTGGATTGCATTTTTCACGCTGCAAATTTAATCATTTTTCCGTAAACAGAAGAAAAAAGGAAGAGGAAAAGCGACGTTTCATATTTTTTTCGTAACTTTGTGGCCTGTATTGCGAAAGCGGCAAATGCCGTCAGACACAAGCGAAGGAATTAGCAACAAATACATAACTATTATGGAAGAGCAAAAACGCTATGGTCACTTCGACGACCAGCACCGTGAGTATGTCATCACCGACCCCCAGACGCCCTGGCCCTGGATTAACTACCTTGGCAACGAGGACTTCTTCTCACTCATCAGCAACACCGCCGGCGGCTATTCTTTCTACAAGGATGCCAAGTTCCGCCGCATCACCCGCTATCGTTACAACAACGTTCCAATGGACAACGGCGGCAGATACTTCTACATTAAGGATGGTGAGGGGAAGGCGTGGAACCCGGGTTGGAAGCCTTGCAAGACGCCGCTCGACTTCTATGAGTGCCGCCATGGCATGGGCTATACCCGCATCACCGGACGCAAGGACGGCGTTGAGGCCAGCGTCCTGTTCTTCGTGCCACTGAAGAAATGGGCCGAGGTGCAGCGGCTGACGCTCACCAACCAGTCGACGGAGGTGAAGCACCTGAAGTTGTTCTCCTTCGAAGAGTGGTGCCTATGGAACGCCGCCACCGACATGGAGAACTTCCAGCGCAACTTCTCTACCGGCGAGGTAGAGATAGAGGCCATCACTCCCGGCGCGTCAGCCGCCACCACTCCCGGTGCGTCAGCGCCGGGAACCACCATCTACCACAAGACCGAATACCGCGAGCGCCGCAACCACTACGCCTTCTACTATGTGAACAGCGAGGTGCAGGGCTACGACACCGACCGCGAGGCCTTCGTCGGCCTCTACAACGGCTTTGAGGCGCCACAGGCCGTCGTCGATGGCCGTCCCCGCAACAGCCATGCACACGGATGGAGCCCCATAGCCTCCCATTTCATCGAGGTGGAGCTGCAGCCCGGCGAGAAGAAAGACTTCGTGTTCCTGCTGGGCTATGTAGAGAATGAACAGGACAAGAAGTTCACGGCCCCGCAGGTCATCAACAAGGAGAAAGCGCATGCGCTCATCGAGAGTCTGAACACCTCAGCGAAGGTAGACGCCGCATTCATCGAGCTTTGTCAGTACTGGGACCAGCTCCTAAATATATATAATGTGACGACGGGCAACGACAAGCTCGACCGCATGGTGAACATCTGGAACCAGTACCAGTGCATGGTGACGTTCAACTTCTCGCGCTCGGCCAGCTTCTTCGAGAGCGGCATCGGCCGCGGCATGGGCTTCCGCGACAGCAACCAGGACCTGGTGGGGTTTGTGCACCAGATTCCGAGCCGTGCCCGCCAGCGCATCATTGACATCGCCTCCACACAGTTCCCTGACGGTGGCTGCTACCACCAGTACCAGCCGCTGACCAAGCGGGGCAACAACGACATTGGCGGCGGTTTCAACGACGACCCCTGCTGGCTCATCTTCGGCACCGTAGCCTATCTGAAGGAGACGGGCGACTTCTCCATCCTCGATGAAATGGTACCTTTTGACAACCAGCCAGGCACAGAGGTGACGCTCTTTGAGCACCTCAAGGTCAGCCTCAACCATGTCATCAACAACCTCGGCCCGCACGGGCTGCCCCTCATCGGACGTGCCGACTGGAACGACTGTCTGAACCTGAACTGCTTCTCGTGGGACCCCAACGAGAGCTTCCAGACCACAGAGAACAAGAGCGAGGGCTCGAAGGCCGAGAGTCTGATGATAGCCGGCCTCTTCGTGGTCACTGCAAAGGAGTATGTAAAGCTGTGCAAATATTTGGCGCAGGCCTCCCCAAGCCCCTCCAAAGGAGGGGATGTAGATAAGGGGCTTGGGAAGGCCTATAGCGCTGAAGCCGACCGCATGCAGAAGGCCATCGACGCCATGGTGGAAGCGGTGAAGAAGCACGGCTGGGACGGCGAGTGGTACCTGCGTGCCTACGACTACTACGGGCGTAAGATTGGCTCGCATGAGAACGACGAGGCCAAGATTTTCATTGAGAGCCAGGGGTGGTGCTCCATGGCCGAGATTGGTGACGACGAAGGCATGGTGGCCAAGAGCCTCGACGCAGTAAAGAAATACTTGGAGTGCGAGCATGGCATCGTGCTCAACAACCCCGCTTTCACGCGGTATGTCTACGAATACGGTGAAATCAGCTCTTATCCCGAGGGCTACAAGGAGAATGCCGGCATCTTCTGCCACAACAACCCCTGGGTCATCATCGGCGAGTGCATAGCCGGGCGGGGCAACGACGCCTGGGCCCACTACGCCAAGATACTGCCCAGCTATGTGGAGGAGAAATGCCAGACGCTGCACAAGGTGGAGCCCTACGTGAACTGCCAGATGGTGGCCGGCAAGGATGCCGCCCGCCCCGGCGAGGGCAAGAACTCGTGGCTCACGGGCACGGCCGCCTGGATGTGGTACACCGTCTCAGAGTTCATCCTCGGCATCAAACCCGACTATAAGGGCCTTTTCATCGACCCTTGTCTGCCGGAGACGGCTGGCGACTACACCGTGCGCCGCCGCTTCCGCGAAGCCTCCTACGACATCAACGTCCACCCCAACGGACAGCAGAAAGGCGTCAGGCAGATAGTGCTCGACGGTTCTCCCGTCGAGGGCAACCTCGTGCCCTACACCCCTGGCCACCACACCGTGGAAGTGACCATGTAAGGGGCCCACTTCACTAAACAACAGTTCACATGGAAGAGACGAATAACATACCGCAGGAGTTTGATTCCTTCTACCTGAAGGACGTGTCGTTTGCCCACCTGATGACGCACCGCATCTTCAACGTGCTCATCGTGGCCAACCCCTACGACGCCTTCATGCTCGAGGACGACGGGCGCGTCGATGAGAAGATTTTCGACGAATACACCGAGCTTGGCATGCGCTATCCGCCGTCGTTCACTCAGGTGTCGACCACCGAGGAGGCACAGGAGGTGCTGGAGTCGACGGCCATCGACCTGGTGATCTGCATGCCCGGCAACGCCGACAACGATGCCTTCGCCGTGGCACGCGAGGTGAAAGCCATGCGCGCCGACGTGCCCTGCGTGGTGCTCACCCCCTTCAGCCACGGCATCACCCGCCGCATGCAGGACGAGGACATGAGCATCTTCGACTACGTGTTCTGCTGGCTGGGCAACACCAACCTCATCCTCAGCATCATCAAGCTCATCGAGGACCGCATGAACATCGACCACGACATCAGCGAGGCTGGCGTGCAGATGATTCTGCTGGTCGAGGACAACATTCGTTTCTACTCCTCCGTGCTGCCGAACCTCTACAACTATATTCTACAGCAGTCGAAGAACTTCTCGACCGAGGCCCTCAACCCCCATGCTGCCGCACAGCGCAAGCGGGGCCGCCCGAAGGTGGTGCTGGCCACGAACTACGAGGAGGCCATGGCCCTCTATGAGAAATACCATGAGAACACACTGGGCGTCATCAGCGACACCCGCTTCCCCATGCAGACACCCGTGGGCCGTCTGAGCCATGTGGAGGAGGGCGACCCCGAGGCGGGACTGAAGCTGCTCAGGGAGATTCGCCGGCGCGATGAATACGTGCCGCTCATCCTGGAGAGCTCAGAGATTGTCAACCGCCAGAAGGCAGAGGCCGAAGGCTTCCACTTCGTTGACAAGAACTCGAAGAAGATGAACGTCGACCTGCGTCTCCTCCTGGAGGAGCACATGGGCTTCGGCGACTTCATCTTCCGCGACCCACAGACGAAGGCGGAGGTGCTGCGCATCAGCAGTCTGAAGGAGCTGCAAGACAACATCTTCACCATTCCTCACGACTCGCTCATGCGCCACATCAGGCGCAACCACATGAGTCGCTGGCTCACCGCCAGGGCCATCTTCCCCGTCTCGCAGTTTCTCAAGCAGGTCACCTGGCACAAGCTGCAGGACGTCGATGCCCACCGGCGCATCATCTTCGATGCCATCGTGCAATACCGCCACATGAAGAACATCGGCGTGGTGGCCGTCTTCGACCGTATGAAGTTCGATAGATTCGCACATTTTGCGCGCATCGGCGAGGGAAGCCTCGGCGGCAAGGGGCGCGGCCTGGCGTTCCTCGACACCATCCTGAAGCGCCACCCCGAGCTCAACCAGTTCCCCAACGCCTCCGTGCAGATACCGAAGACCGTCGTTCTGTGTACCGACATCTTCGACCGTTTCATGGACGACAACAACCTGTGGGGCATCGCGCTCTCTGATGCGCCCGACGAGGAGATTCTGCGCCACTTCCTCCATGCGCAGCTGCCCGATGACCTGATAGCCGATTTCTTCACATTCTTCGATGCCATCAAGCGCCCCATCGCCGTCAGAAGCTCCAGCCTGCTCGAGGACAGCCACTACCAGCCCTTTGCCGGCATCTACGCCACCTACATGATTCCCTGGCTCGACGACAAGTACGAGATGCTGCGGCAGCTGGCCTGTGCCATCAAGGGTGTCTATGCCAGTGTCTACTACCGCGACTCGAAGGCTTACATGACCGCCACGCAGAACGTCATCGACCAGGAGAAGATGGCCGTCATCCTGCAGGAGGTGGTGGGCCAGCAGTATGGCGACCTCTACTACCCCACCTTCTCAGGAGTGCTGCGCTCGCTGAACTACTACCCCATTGGCGATGAAACGGCCGAAGAAGGCATCGCCAGCCTGGCCCTGGGCCTGGGCAAATACATCGTTGACGGCGGCCAGACGCTGCGTGTCTCACCCTACCATCCCAACCAGGTGTTGCAGATGAGTGAGATGGAGACGGCCCTGACGCAGACGCAGACACGGTTCTACGCACTGGAGGCCCCCTCCAAGCCCCCCCTGGGGGGGGAGAGCAAAGCCGCCACACCCGCCAGTCATTCCCCTCTGGGGGTGCCGGGGAGCAAACCCACCATACCCGCCAGTCACCCCCCCCAGGGGGGGCCGGGAGAGGCCTGGTCGGTCGACGATGGCTTCAACATCAAGAACGTGCGGGTGAAGCAGGCGGACAAGGACGGCTCGCTGCAGTACATCGCCTCCACCTACGACCCTGTGGACCAGGTCATCCGCGACGGCATCTACGAGGGTGGCCGTAAGGTCATCTCCTTTGCCGGCGTCCTCCAGCACGGTGTGTTCCCCCTGCCCGAGCTGTTGCAGATGACACAAAAGCTGGGTGCCGACGAGATGAAGCGCCCCGTGGAGATAGAGCTGGCCTGTAACATAGGGGTCTCCCCCAACCTTTCCAAAGGAGGGGAGGATGGCAGAACTGTCAACCCCACTTCGGGGAAACCGATGGGGGCTTTCTACCTCTTACAGATACGTCCCATCGTCGACTCAAAACAGGTGCTGGACGAGGATCTTCAGAAGATTCCCGACGAGCAGTGCCTGCTGCGCAGCTACAACTCGCTGGGGCACGGCATCTCGGAGGACGTCGTCGACGTGGTCTATGTGAAGACCGACGACCAGTTTACCGCTGCCAACAACCCGGCCATCGCCATGGAGGTGGAGCAAATCAACCGCAAGTTCCTGGCCGACGGCAAGAACTATATCCTCATCGGGCCGGGCCGCTGGGGTTCGAGCGACTACTGGCTGGGCATCCCCGTGAAGTGGCCACACATCTCAGCAGCGCGCGTCATCGTGGAGACAGGCCTGAAGAACTACCACGTGGACCCCTCGCAGGGCACGCACTTCTTCCAGAACCTCACCTCCTTCGGCGTGGGCTACTTCACCATCAACACCTACGTCGGCGACGGCATCTTCCAGAAGGACATCCTCGACAGCATGCCCGCCGTGGAGGAGACGGCCCATGTGCGACACGTGCGTTTCGACCACCCGCTGAAGGTGATGATGGACGGCAAGAAGCAGCACGGCGTGGTGTTGCTACATTGAAGCCTTTTTGTAGAGGGAGCAGAGCTGACCGAGCACGCTTATGCAGATAATTAGGAGAACGAAAAAAATGGTACACCAAGTGCACCTATTGGCCTTATTATTCTGACATGCAGGTCGTTGACAGGTGCTCCAACAGCTCAGATCGTACACCTGATGGTGCACCAGCAGAAGGGAGGCTTTTGAGGCAGAAGGGAGGTCTTCTTTTTGGATAAATTCTCGAGAGAATTTGGCAATAACTCGGCACTTTACGGAATTATCTCCATGAGTTATTGCAATAAGTCAACGACTTATTCTCATAACTCAACGACTTATTCCAATAACTCGTTGACTAATTTCAATAACCCGTAAAGGTGGTGATAACATCGCCACAAACAGAACAGCTGCAGAACTATACACTCCCCTCCCTAAAGGGAGGGGCAAGGGGGAGGGTCTGTTGGCGGGTGGGTCTCTGGTGCACCAAAAATGCCGTTGGTGCACCAACCAACAGCCTACAAGCCAAACGATTAAGACCAAAAGGTGCACTAAGTGCACTAGTTTTTTTGTTTCCCTTATTTAGGGAAGTAACGATACGATAAGCGAAAAAAACTCTATTTCGTTTTGCATTTTGCTCGCTTATTCGTACCTTTGCAGTCAAATAACAATATAACACAATATGCAAGACATACGCAACATTGCTATTATAGCCCATGTGGACCATGGTAAGACCACACTGGTAGACAAGATGATGCTGGCCGGCAACCTGTTCCGTGAGGGACAGGACCTCAGCAATCAGGTACTGGATGCTAACGACTTGGAGCGCGAGCGCGGCATCACCATCCTCTCGAAGAACGTCAGCATCAACTGGAAGGGCACGAAGATCAACATCATCGACACCCCGGGACACTCTGACTTCGGCGGCGAGGTGGAGCGCGTGCTGAACATGGCCGACGGCTGCCTGCTGCTCGTCGACGCCTTCGAAGGCCCCATGCCACAGACCCGCTTCGTGCTGCAGAAGGCTCTTCAGATAGGTCTCAAGCCCATCGTCGTGGTCAACAAGGTTGACAAGCCCAACTGCCGCCCCGAGGAGGTGTATGAGATGGTGTTCGACCTGATGTTCGCCCTCAATGCCACTGAGGACCAGCTCGACTTCCCCGTGGTCTACGGCTCGGCGAAGAACGGCTGGATGGGCGAGGACTGGCAGAAGCCCACACAGGACATCACCTATCTGTTAGACAAGATTGTTGAGGTCATCCCCGCACCGAAGGTCATCGAGGGCACCACGCAGATGCTCATCACCAGTCTGGACTACAGCAGCTACACCGGGCGCATCGCCGTGGGCCGTGTGCACCGTGGCTCGCTCAAGGACGGCCAACAGGTGACCATCGCCCACCGCGACGGCACCATGGAGAAGACCAAGGTGAAGGAGCTGCACACCTTCGACGGCATGGGGCACCACCGCACCGACAGTGTGGAGTGTGGCGACATCTGCGCCGTCATCGGACTGGAGAAGTTTGAGATTGGCGACACCATCTGCGACATAGAGCAGCCTGAGCCGCTGCCACCCATTGCCATCGACGAGCCAACGATGTCGATGCTCTTCACCATCAACGACTCGCCGTTCTTCGGCCGCGAGGGAAAGTTTGTCACCTCGCGCCACATCAGCGACCGCCTGCAGCGTGAGCTGGAGAAGAACCTCGCCCTGCGCGTGGAGCCATACGAGGACAGCACCGACAAGTGGGTCGTCTCAGGCCGCGGCGTGCTACACCTGAGCGTGCTCATCGAGACCATGCGCCGCGAGGGCTACGAGCTGCAGGTGGGACAGCCGCAGGTGATATACAAGTGGCAGGATGAGAAAGGAGAAATGAGAAATGAGAAAGATGATAGCACCAGCGTGAAGTGCGAGCCCATCGAGGAGCTGACCATCAATGTTCCTGAGGAGTTCGCCTCGAAGATGATTGACATGGTGACGCGCCGCAAGGGCGAGATGACCAGCATGGAGAGCCAGGGCGAAAGGACGAACATCGAGTTCGAGATTCCCTCGCGCGGCATCATCGGTCTGAGGACCAACGTCCTCACCGCCAGCCAGGGCGAGGCCATCATGGCCCACCGCTTCAAGGACTACCAGCCCTTCAAGGGTGAGATAGAGCGCCGCGTCAACGGCTCGATGATTGCCTTGGAGACCGGCACAGCCTATGCCTACGCCATCGACAAGCTGCAGGACCGCGGCAAGTTCTTCATCGACCCCGGTGAGGAGGTGTACTACGGTCAGGTGGTCGGCGAGCATGTGCACGACAACGACCTGGTCATCAACGTGTGCAAGGCCAAGCAGCTCACCAACGTGCGAGCCTCCGGCACCGATGAAAAGGCACGAATCGTGCCAAAGGTCATCATGTCCTTGGAGGAGTGTCTGGAGTATATCAAGGAAGACGAGCTGGTGGAGGTCACGCCGAAGTCGATGCGCATGCGCAAGGCCATCCTCGACCACGACCAGCGCAAGAAAGCCAGTAGGAGTTAAATCACACATAAACATAAACACTCATTACTTAAAAACAAGAGAATCATGAAAAAGAAAAGTTTGAAATTGGCTGCTCTCCTGCTCTGTGGAACTATGCTCGCCAGCTCATGCATCGGTTCGTTCAGCCTGTTCAACAACTACGAGAAGTGGCAGTGCAGCATGACCAGCAATAAGTTTGTCAACGGCATCGTAGGCTTCTTCCTGCAGCCCATCGTGGGCGGCGTGTGCCTCTTCGTCGACGCTGTTGTGCTGAACACCATTGAGTTCTGGAGTGGCGAGAATCCACTGGCTGCCGGCAAGGTGCAGAAAGTGGAGGGCAGCGACGGTGTGCTCTACACCATCACCACCCTGAAGGACGGCTATGAGGTGAAATCACCCGACGGCAAGGTGGTGCTCTTCCATCACGACGCTCAGACCGACAGCTGGACGATGACCCGCAATGGCGTCACCACCAACGTAGACCTGGCACTGGTGAAATAATGGCCGATGAAATCGAGGCTAATTGCGCTTCTGGGCATCCTGCTCCAGTTCACTAACAGTCATGCCCTCGCTACCCGCTCGGTCAGCGAGGGCTATGATTCTTTGTCGCGCATTGCCTCGGCACAGCTCTTGGAGAGCGGCCGTCACCACTTTGAACAGCGCGAGGCAGCCGAGGCGCTGGCATGCTTCGCCATCGTCAGCGAGCGCTATCAGGAACAGATGGGCGATGAGGAGGTGCAGCTGTGCATCAGGGCCATGAACAACTGTGCCTGTGTGTACAAGTATTTCTATTTCGACTACCTCCAGGCATACGAATATTTTGTTAAGGCCTACGACCTCTGCGAGCAACACAAATTCGATGAGTTCCTGCCTGTCATCATGGTCAACCTGGGCGACCTGCTCAACGACTACGGTACCAACTACGGGTCTGAGGCACTCTCCGACCAGGCGCGCCAAATCTTCAGCGAATGTATGGATTACGCCGTGGAGACAAAGAACTGGGAGCTGATGACCACTGCTTTCTTCAACCTCAGCAACCAGAACTACGACCTCGACCTCAGCCGCTACTCCGTCCTGTTCAACAGCGACATCCCCGCCAGCACGCCCGACCTGGCTTTTGCACGCCTGCAATACGATGGAATCAGGGAAATTCAGCATCACAACTACGCCGCCGCACGCCATTATTTCGAGCAACAGCCCAGTGCGGTCAGCACCAAATGGGCACCTGAGCGCGACACCCTGGCCACGCTTCTGAACATTGCCTACACCTACGAGCAGGAGCACGACTATGACCACGCCATGGACTACCTCTTGCAGGCCCTCAACCTCTCTGACCGCCACGGCATCACCGACCACTCGGCCAGCATCTGCGACATGCTTGGAAAGCTCTACGCACAGCGTGGCGACAGCGCCATGGCCAGCCACTACCACATCCGCTACTTAGAGATGAAGGACGCGGCCAACGACAATCGCCTGGCCAGCATCGGCGAGCTGAACTACATCCGCGAGCTGCGCAAGGAGGAGCAGAAGGCACAGCTCATGGCCCAGCGTCACCAGCTACAGCAGTATGTCATTCTTGCCGCATCCATCGTCCTGCTGCTCATCATGGGCTTGGCCGTACTACTGTGGCGGAAGAACCGCCAGCTCACACTGCGCAACCGCAGCCTCTTCGAGAAGAACCAGCAGGTGATGGCCGCCGAGGCACACGAGCTGCAGCTGCGCAAGGAGTATGAGGAGAAATACAGTCACAGCAAGCTGAGCAACGAACAGCGCCAGCGCTTAGACTACCGCATCCAAGACCTGATGAGCGCCCCCGACATCATCTGCCAGTCCGATTTCACCCTGGCCCGACTGGCCAAAATGGCCGATTCCAACACCACATACGTCTCGCAGGTCATCAACGAGCAGTACGGCATGACCTTCAGCAACCTGCTGGGCAGCTTCCGCGTGCGTGAGGCCTGCCGCCGCATGACCGACCAAGAACACTACGGCAATGTCACCATCGAAGCCATTGCCACCAGCGTAGGCTTCAAGTCGCGCACCGCTTTTTTCAATGCTTTCAAGCGCGAGACAGGGCTGACGCCCTCTGAATACCAGCGCATGGCCACATCGCAAAAGTCCTGATTCCATCGTTTGTTTGTTCAGATTTACAAATGTGGACAAACAAAAACCGCGCCTTTTTGCCCGTTTTACGCACATTTATTAACTTTGCAGGCCAAAAATAAAATAAATTAAAACATTTTCCACGCAAACTAACAAAAACATGAAGAAAAATCTACTCGTATCCCTGCTTGGTCTGGCAGCCCTCGTTGCCGTACCCGTTAATGCACAAGACGGCACAGTGAAGTTGAAAGGCATTGGCCATAACAACCGTTACGACGATGGCGAACAGATGAAGTCCACATGGATAGGCTCACTCTACGATGAGAACGGCAACTACACTGGCAAGACCGCCTTCATCGTTGACAACGGCATCTACGCCATGAATGTGCGCGAGGACTTCGTCAGCATGCCTACGAAGGAACCGGCCGTGAATATCGACGACATCCGCCAGGGCATGAGCGTGGACTACGAGAAAGCGCTTTGGGCATCCAACTTCAATATGATGTTTGGCAACAGCGGCGCCGCCTACATTGACGGGCAGCTGCTGACGGTCTACTCACGCGATGAGTCGTCGACCACCGACGAGGAACTCTTTGCCGTACGCACCTGGGATGCCACCACCGGCAACATGCTCACCAACCAGACGTACCCCAGGTCAGCCACGTTGGAATCGGCCGGAATCAGCGTCAACCCCGCGGATGGCAAGGTCTATGGTCTGTTCTACCTCACCGGACAGGACCTGCCCGCCGAGATTACCAGCGACCCCGAGTACTTTGTCGACCAGGATGCTGACATGACCGACGGCGATGCCGGCTATGCCATCTGCACCCTCGACCTGGAGACGATGACCGTCACGCCCATCACGCCGGGACTCTACTACTACAACTTCATCACCTTTGCCATCAACAGCGAGGGGCGTGCCTTCGCCCTGACCAGCGGCGGCACGAGCAACAACGCCCTTGACGACAACGGCCGCATGGTGGACATCGATGGCAACCTCAGCGGTGCACAGCTCTATGAGTTTGACCTCACCACGGGTCTGATGAAGACGAAGGCCGTGACCATGAAGGATGAAAACGGTGAGACCTACACCGCCTATGAGCCGCTGCTCGGCGCTACCGGCTACTGCTCGCAGTACCGTCGCCAGGCCGCCTGCTTTGCCAAGAGCGAACCTGACATGATGTACTGGGTGGGCTACGTCAACAGCGGCAAGGGCTATAACGACTGGGGGTCGTGGAGCTCGCTCAGCGACAAGGAGTGGCGCACCAACGGCAAGTACGACACCTGTCTCTACACCGTCGACATCAACACCGGCATGGCCACGCGTGTGGCAAAGATTCCCAACCGCTGGATATTCTCCGCCCTCTGGGTTGACGGCGACGACCCCAGCGACGGCGCCTATCAGACGGCCATCAGCGACGTGACACGCACTGCCGAAGCTCCCGCTGCCGTCTACGACCTTCAGGGCCGCAAGCTGTCAAGCGACCAGCTGCCCAACGGCCTCTATATCGTCAACGGCAAGAAGAGGTTGGTCAAGTAGAAAATAACACAATAACAAACAATAATACTTATGAAAGTTTTTTTCAACAAGAGAAAGAGCAAGCTATGGCTCTTGACCCTCCTTACGCTCGCCGTGGGAGCAAGCCCAGCAAGGGCACAGAAAGCACTGCCGTACAACTATGGATTTGAAGATAACAATCTTGAAACAAACGGATGGACCAAGGTGTTTGGTACATCACTAACAAGCAACAATGACCAATGTGCCATCATCGGAGAAGCAAAGAAAACAGGTTCATATGGTTTTCGGTTCTCATCTTATTATACAAGTGGTGCTAATGCGCAATATCTTATCTCACCTGAGTTAGACACTCCTACTGGGGTGGACGTCTCATTTGCCTATGCAGGGTCTTATGACTATGGCAATGAATTATTCAAGGTTGGCTACTCTACCACCGATATAAATATAGAGAGTTTTACCTGGGGTGACGAAATCTCAACAAACAAAAGTACTTCATGGAATAATTATACAAATTTATTTCCCGCAGGAACGAAGTATATAGCTATTTATTACTATGCTAACAACCAATATTGGTTATATGTTGATGATTTCACTTTCTCAACACCACCTACCTGCATCGCTCCGACAGGTTTGACCACAGCCGACCTTACTAGCAACAGCGTGAAGCTGAGCTGGACTTCGGATGCCGATGCCTGGAATGTGCAATACAAGAAAGCTGCCGATACTGAATGGACAGATGTTAGTGGAAATGTAACAAGCAATTCTTACACGCTGTCAGGCCTCGATGCTGCCACAGCCTATCAGGCTCGTGTCCGTACTTATTGCGATGCTACTGACCAGAGCGAGTGGACGGATGCCGTTTCGTTTACCACTGATTGCGCTACTTTGACGATTGACGAAACACATTCTTTCAGCGAAGATTTCAGTGCAGGCAGCACCCTTCCTGCTTGTTGGACAATCAATAATGAGAACATAAGAAGTAGCGGGAATGGCTGGACTGTTAATAGCAATAGAGGATATAGCGGCTATTATGGCGACACTTATCTTGTGTTACCGCCGATGCTACTCTCCGTCGCTTCGCAACTGATATTCGATAATTACTTTAATTACGTAAGTGATTATAATGGTAATACAGCTAAGAGTTCAATTGTACTCTCTACAACTGGCACTTCTGCTTCTGACTTTACAACAACTCTCTATACTTTCACTAAGGATGAACTACCTTCATCCTCATCAACAAGTCTTTCAAAGGAAATCTCTTTGGCAGCATACACTGGCCAGACTGTTTATATAGCCTTCAAGTACGAGGGAAACAATGCTCATGCATGGTATGTCGATAATGTAGTTGTTGAACAGGCTCCTGCTTGTCCCAAGCCCACAGCCCTGACCGCCAGCAATCCCACCTGGCAGGGTGCAACGATTTCTTGGACTGCAGGCAGCGACGAGACCGCCTGGAAGGTTATCTACGGTGCTACGGACTTTGACCCCGAGACCGAGGGAACGACAGTCGACGTCACGGAGAATCCCTACACGCTGACTGGCCTCCAGCCTGAGACTGCCTACGATGTCTATGTAAAGGCCGTGAAGGGCACAGATGTCAGCAAGGCCAGCGACAAGGCCAGCTTCACCACCACCGAGCGCTATCCCGCTCCTGCAGGCCTGGCTATCAGCAACCTCACCACCACGTCGGCCACGCTGACTTGGACCGCAGGTGAGGCAACTGCTTGGGAGGTGGCTGTCAACACCACCGGCGAGACTCCCACAGAGGCCGGAACCGTTGTCAATGCCGCTACCTACGAGTTCACCGAGCTCACCGAAGAAACCACCTACTACGCCTTCGTGCGCACGAAGGACGGCGACAACTACAGCGCATGGAGTGCTGCCTGCGAGTTCATCCCCTCGGCCAATACTTATCTGACGGTGAACGAAGGAACAACAACAAACTATTATGTACCTATCAATGGCTCCTTCAGCGCCTCCGCAAATCTGGGCGGTCAGTTCATCATTCCTGCCGCTAATCTGACAGATGTACAGAACAAGGTCATCAAGAAGCTTACTTTCTATTCACCATCAGCTGACTTTGCATTTGGCGAAGCTGAATTTGATGTTTGTGTCAAGGAGGTGGAGAGTGCTACTATGACAAGTTCGATGTATGCCTGGGATGAGACCTGGACGACGGTTTATAGCGGCACGCTGGCAATCGTTGGAGGTAAGATGAACATCACTTTCACTTCCGACTACAATTACAACGGCAGCAATCTGCTTATCGGTATTCACAAGACATCTACAGACAAGGCTGCATCTACTTGGACACAATTCTACGGTAGTTCCGCAGGCTATCAGGTTTACAGGTCTAACTATTCGCCCAATGGCAGTCGGAGCAATTTCCAGCCCAAGACCACTATCGGCTATCAGGAGAAGACCGGCTCTGAGCTGAAGGTGTTCGACGGTGAGACGGAGCTGACCACTTCGCCTGCAAGCTTTGACTTCGGCCTAGCTACAGAGGGCGCTACCCATACCTTCACACTGAAGAACACCGCTGCCACTACTTACGTGGCAACCATTAGCAGCACAAACCTGACTGTCAACCCGACCAGCGTTACTCCTACCGCAGAAGGTGTGACCTTTACTGTGGCTATGTCTGCCAACGACATCACCAACGAGGCTGTCGTCATCACTCCTGCTGCTGAGAGCAGCCTGGAGCCGTTCACCATCAACGTCAGCGGTACGCTGCGCGACCCCAACAAGATTTATGAGAATGGCTTCACCTCCCTGCCTGAAGGCTGGAGCACCGACGGCACATGGTACTACAGTGCAGCCAACGGTGCCTACACCACGGCATGGTATATTAACCAAGGTACATTGACCCGCCTGAAGACCCCGAAGCTTGAGATTGCCGAAGGCGAGAAGTTCATCGTTGAGGCCAAGGGCTACAGCACCAGCAACACCTCTTATCAGCACCTGCAGATGCAGTACTCTGCTGATGGCCAGACATGGACCAACTTCGGCAGCGAGCCAACGCTCGACCCGACGAGCTGGAAGCAGTTCACCTTCACCGGTGTTCCTGCCGGCCAGTACTACATCGGCATCCTGGCCTCACAGGCTGACATCCGCATGTTCTACGGTGGCAAGGAAGCCGTTGTGCCCGTGATGACCACCACAGCCGCCGACCACGACTTCGGCGTGCTGAGCGCTGAGAGCGACGAGTGGAGCTTTACCATCAGCAATGAGGGTAAGGCTGAACTGAGCGGTCTGAGCCTGTCATTAGCCAAGACTGGCGATGACGCCGAATACAGCTTCCGCATGACCGACAGCGAGAACGCTGCCTTCACCGGAACAACGCTGGCCGTTGGGGCTACCGTCACCGTCTATGTGAGGCAGCTCTTCAGCAACAGCTACGGTACCAAGAGCGACGTGCTGACCATCGCCGCTGAGGGCCAGAACACCGTCACTGTGAACCTGACGGGTACTACCCGCAATCCTGACATGCTCGTCGTTGACTTCGAGAACAACGTCATCCCCGTGGAATGGCAGCAGGGTGACGACTGGGCTATCGGCACAGCCAGCAGTAACCACTATGCAGTGCAGAGCAACACCAAAACTGCTTCTGCACTCATCACCACTCCGCTCACCGTGACCGAGAACGAGACGATGACCTTCAAGGTGGCCCGCAACGCTTCTGGCCAGGGATACGTCACGTCGTTGAAGACACGCTACTCTCAGAATGGCGGCGTCACATGGAGCGAATATAAATCTTATGATATAGAGAGCACAGGCCTGGCTGAGATGACGCTGACAGACGTTCCCGCCGGCAAGGTCATCATTGAGTTCTTTGGCAGCAACATCAAGCTCGACGACATCGAGGGCTTCCTCAAGACCACTGGTGCTGCCCTGACCCTCAAGGAGGAGGGCGTAGCTGTGGCCAATGGCGACACGAAGGACTTTGGCAACTTGAGTGCTGACGGCGGAGTTACCTATACACTGAAAAACATCGGCAACGCCGAGATGAAATCAACTATCACGACCCAAGGCGACATCACCGTCAACCGCAACGAGTTCAACCTGCTTCCCGGCCAGACTTTTGACATCGAAGTCACCATGGCCTATGCTGAGCCTTACGGTGCCAAGACTGGCACAATGACCATCACGACCCAAGAAAAGGATAACGAAACGATGATCGAAAGCTGGGTTGGCGACATGACCGTCAACTTCAAGGGCGAGGCCGTCGACCCCAATAGCTTTGTACAAGACTTCGAGCAGAACAGCAAGCCTGCCGGCTGGTACAGCGAGAGCTGGACTTATGCAGATGGCGTGGCTCACATCAACACTGGCGTGGTCAAGCCTATGATTACCGAGAAGGTGGCTGCCGAGGCTGACAAGAACACGCTGAGCTTCGATGCCAAGATACAGGCTGGCGGCGGCGACCAGACGCTGAGCGTCTACACCTCAACTGACCGCCAGACGTGGAGCGAGGCACAGACCTTCACGCTGACCAGCGAGATGCAGACCTTCCAGCTAAGTGCACTGGCCGATGGCGAGTACTACGTGAAGTTCGAGGCCCTGAACGCACAGGTGGACAACCTGAAGGGTCTGAAGAAGGTGGCACTGCCCGAGCACGACCTCTTCGTCACCGCCACCGAGCTGCCCACAGGCCAGCACTTCGTTGAGACCGAGGTGACAGCCACAGCCACCGTCACCAGCCTCATTACCGATGAAACGGGCGTTTATGCCAAGCTGTTCGTTAACAACAGTGAGGTTGTCACATCCGATGTTGCTGACATTGCACTGAACGCCACAGCCACCCTCACGATGAGCTACACGCCCACAGAGGCTGGTGAAAATACCGCCTACGTGGTTGTCTATGATGGTAGCAACAAGGTGCTGTTCACATCAGAGAATTCCACTTTCGAGGTGAAGGACTACCCCACCCTGACACTCGATGAAACCGCCACTAAGGCTCCCTCCTTCGAGACTGGCACTTACAACGTTACCGTCAACCACCGCTTCGTGGCTGGCTGGAACACCATCTGCCTGCCGTTTGCCGTCGAGGTGAGCGCCATCGCCGAAGGTGCCGAGGCCTACAGCTTCGATGCCTTTGACGCGGAGACAAAGGAGCTGACCTTCAACAGCGTGACAACGCTCAATGCTGCCACTCCTTACGTCATCTATGTGCCCCAGGCCATCGAGAAGCTGGAGTTCAAGAAACAAGCACTCAACACCATCTATGCTAATGCTGGCAGCAGCATCCACGGTGGCGTGAGCTTCCAGGGCACCTATACCGCTGTTGGCAGCGACATGCTGGCTGACTGCTATGGTCTGACCGCCTCTGGCAAGATTATGAAAGCCAGTGCCACGGCCACGATGAACGGTCTGCGCGGTTATTTCAAGGGTGTACCCGCAGGCGCACGCGCAACCTTCGTTGCTGACGGCACGCAGGGCATCCGCACCATCAGCATCGACACCACCGCTCCTGAGGGCACCTACGACCTGCAGGGCCGCCGTGTGGAGCAGCTCAAGCGTGGCGGACTCTACATCAAGAACGGCAAAAAGGCAATGGTAAAGTAATCGTTCACTCAACAAAAAAGCATTGACAACTATGAAGAAAGAATATATAGCTCCCATGTCATCCTGCCACATGGTACAGATAGGCAGCATCATGGGACAGAGCCAGTTCGAAACTGGTAAACCCTCGCAGAATATCACCGTGACCGAGGAGGAGGCCAACGAGTTCACCTCGCGTCGCCGCCACAGTCAGTGGGACGACGAGGAAGAAGACTATGACTTTTAATTACAAACCATAACACACTTAGCACACCTATGAAAAAAACGCTCAAACTATTGCTGCTTGCAGTAATGATGATGATGGGTGGCAGCACCCTGGCTGCCACCACGGTGAAGTGGCTGGCCTCGTCAGGCAACTCACTGTCATCGTCCATTGCCGTCGACGACTACATCACCCTGACATGGTCTATGGGCGGTAGCGACTACAATCCCAAGTATCAAGATGGCTACGTGCACTTCTACTCACGCAACCGCGTGACGGTAGCCGGTGTCGATGGTGTCACCATCACCAAGGTTGCCTTCACCTTCAAGGAGGGCGGCTCCACGCAGATGAACACCTGGATTAACAGCAAGACGGAAGGTCCCAACCTGACGAATGGCGTCTGGACTGGCGAGCAGAACTCCATCATCTTCACCACGATGCGTGGCAGCAGCACAGCACGCGACATCTCTGCCGTTGAGGTGACCTACCTCAAGGCTGGCGAGACGGCCGAGGAGCAGTTTGCCGACATGAGCATCACCGGCAGCTCGCTGAACACCGCTGTCGACCTCGACAATGGTGGCTATTTCTCAGTGAACTATGCCAACATCGGCGATGCCCCCGCTGAGAACGCCGTACTCACCGTCTATGTGGACGGCAAGGCGAACACAACGAATGAGCTGGGCACTGTGGCCGTCGCCTACAAGGGTACGGCTTACATGTACTACAACGCCGATGCCATCGAGGCTGGCGAGTATGATGTCTACCTGACCATCGCCGCCGACAACGACGCAGCCGAGCCCAAGGGCATCAAGAAGACCGAGCCAGTGAAGGTGACCTTCACCAAGAAGGCTCCTGAGGCCACCTTCTCAGTGACGGCTCAGGATGTGACCGTTGCCTACGACGCTACGAGCTACGACGTCGTGGCCAAGGTGACCAACACCAGCACCATCGATGCTAAGGACGTTGTGGTGTCACTCTATAATGCCGGTACGGTTGTGGCCACCGCCACCGTCGACGTGGCCGCTGGTGCCACCGTCGATGCTACGCTGACCGTCAACGGCGGCCCCTTCGATGCTGGCAGGACACAGTTGCAGCTGACGGTCGGGACAGCCACCAAGTGGATATGGGTGACCGTCGAGGAGGCTCCCATCGTGGCCAGCATCGACATGGAGCTGGTACAGTTTATGACCCTCTCCGAGATAAACCTGAAGGAGACGAACACCGTCAGCGTGTGGTATAAGAACAACAGCAACGTGGCTGTAGAGACGGCCACCGTCACGCTGAAGGTGGGCGGCACCGTGGTGGAGACCAAGACCCTTGAGAACATCGCCGTGAACGCCACCGGTTCGGTCAACTTCACCGTGCCCACCACCGGCCTCACCGCCGGCACGAAGGCCACGCTGGAGGCTACCGTCGCTGCCGAGGGCGACAACAACGCCGACAACAACACCATCACACGCGAGTACGACGTGGTCAGCGGCGAGCCCACCGAGGCTACCTTCGCCGTCACGGCTGAGGATGTCACCGTGGCCTACGACGCTACCTCGTACACCGTCACCGCACAGGTAGAGAACACCAGCACCGTCGATGCCACCGGCGTCGTCGTGCAGCTGCTCAGCGGCACCACCGTCAAGGCCGAGACCACCGTCGATGTGGCTGCCGGACAGACCACAGAGGCCCAGCTCACCGTCAACGGCGGTCCCTTCGAGGCCGGCAAGCAGGAGATGCAGGTCATCGTGGCCAACAAGTATGGCAAGTGGGTGAACATCACCGTCGAGGAGGCTCCCGTGGTGCCTGTCTTCGACCTCGCCATCGTTGAGGTGATGGGCACCATCCAGCTGGGCGCCGAGACGAACAGCGTCCGCGTCACCGTCCAGAACAACGGCAACCAGGACATCACCGATGCTGCCGTCAGCGTGAAGTTCGGTAACACCGAGCTGGGCACTGGCACCGTCAGCGCCAAGGCCGGACAGACCGGCTGGTGCATGGTGAGCGTCAACACCGACGGCCTGACTGCCGGTGAGGCCCTGCTGACCGCCACCGTCAGCGTCGAGAACGACGCCACGCCCGATGACAACACCATGCAGGGCACGGTCACCGTCGAGGCCGCCGTCGTAGAGCTGACCTTCGAGGTCGCTGCTTCCGATGTCACCGTGGCTTACGATGCCACCACCTACAACGTCACCGCACAGGTGAAGAACACCAGCACCGCCGATGCCGAAGACGTCACCGTGCAGCTGCTCAGCGGCACCACCGTGCTGGCTGAGACCACCGTCGACGTGAAGGCCGGACAGACCGCTGAGGCCACGCTCACCGTCGAGGGCGGACCCTTCGAGGCCGGCAAGCAGGAGATGCAGATTGTCGTGGCTGGCAAGTATGGCAAGTGGATCAATGTCACCGTCGAGGAAGAGCCGGTGCAGCAGGTGGTCAACCTGGCCGTCACCAGCATCAACGGCACCCTCTATCAGGATGTAGAGAGCAACTTCATCACCGTCTTTGTCGACAACCTCGGCACGGCCGACGTCACTGACGCCACCGTCACCATCACCGCCGGTACCACCGTGCTCGGCACCGCCACCGTCAGCGTCAAGGCTGGCAACAATGCCTTCTGCTCGGTGCCCGTCGATGCCAGCAGCCTGGCCACTGGCGACATCGAAATCGTGGCAAAGGTAGAGGCTGAAGGCGACGTGGACACCACCGACAACGAGCTGTCGAAGACCATCAACGTCACCCTCGCCACGGGCATCACTGCCGTCAAGGCACTGCCCGCCGACGCACAGGTCTACACCATCGACGGCAAGAAGGCCACCAACATCCGCCGCGGACGCCTCTACATCGTCCGCTCGGCCGAAGGACGCTTGCAAGGCAAGAAGATGCTGTTGAGGTAAGCAGACTTTAGACTATAGATTTGGACTGTAGACCGTAGAGTTTTTCTATGGTCTACAGTCTTTTTTGTGGGTTTTGCCTAAACCCAAATGGGTCATTAGGCTAAAAAGTGGGCCAAAAGTTTGGAGGTATCGGCAAAAAGCACTATTTTTGCAAAAACTTTCTATTTAGTATAACCTAAACAATACACGACTATGGCAAAGATTCCCACCCCACACATCGGTGCCCAGCAGGGCGAGATAGCCGAGACCGTCATCATGGCGGGCGACCCGCTGCGTGCAAAGTTCATGGCCGAGAACTTCCTCGATAGCCCCGTGCAGTTCAACAACATCCGTGGCATGCTTGGCTTCACCGGCTACCATGATGGCAAGCGTGTCAGTGTCATGGGCCACGGCATGGGCATGGCCTCCATCGGCATCTACAGCTACGAGCTGTTCAACTTCTACGACGTGAAGACCATCATCCGCGTGGGCTCCGCCGGCAGCATCAACATGGACCTGAACGTGGGCGACCTGTGCATCGCCATGGGTGCCTGCACCAACAGCAACTATGCCATGCAGTACGAGCTGGCCGGCACCTTCGCCCCCATCGCCGACTTCGAACTGCTGCGCGCCGCCGCCAATGCCGCCGACAAGCTGGGCTATCACTACAAGGTGGGCAACGTCATGTCCAGCGACACCTTCTACACCGAGAACGCCCACAACGACAAGTGGATTAACATGGGTGTGCTCGCCGTGGAGATGGAGGCCGCTGCCCTCTACATGAACGCTGCCCGCGCCGGCAAGCGCGCACTGACCATCCTCACCATCTCTGACCATATCCTCAAGGGAGAGGCAACGACGGCCGAGGAGCGACAGACCACCTTTACACACATGATGGACGTAGCCTTCTCGCTGGTATGAAGATTGTGAACCTGTCGGAGCACAACTCCGTCCTCAACCACTTCATGGCTGAGATACGCGACAAGAGCTATCAGCGCAACCGCCTGCTCTTCCGCAACAATATCGTACGCATCGGTCAGGTCATGGCCTACGAGCTGTCGAAGACACTCGACTACCGTCCGAAGACCGTCACCACGCCCCTGGGCACGGCCGACACCGCCGTGGCGCGGCAGGAGGACCTCCTCCTGGCCACGGTGCTACGTGCCGGACTGCCCTTCCACGAGGGGTTCCTCAGCATGTTCGACCATGCGCACAGCGCCTTCGTCTCAGCCTACCGCATGTACACCAACCGCGAGCACACCGAGGTGGGCATACACACTGAGTACATGGCGTCGCCCAGCGCCAAGGGCAAGACGCTCATCATCGTCGACCCCATGCTGGCTACTGGCGGTTCGATGGTGGCGGCCTACGAGGCACTGGTGGCAACAGGAAAGCCTGCCGCCATACACATCGCTTGTATCATCGGCACACCCGAGGGGGTGGACATGCTGCAGAAGAACGTCGCTGACGATGTCACCCTGTGGTGTGCTGCCATCGACCCCGGCATGAACGAGCATAAGTACATCGTGCCCGGCTTCGGTGACTGTGGCGACCTGTGCTACGGCGAGAAGCTGTAGGGCAACGGGGCTCAGAAAAGAAACAAATTGGCACTAATTAGGGAAAATTCAACCATATTAGTGCCAGTTTGTTTCTTAATAGATAGAACTTATACCTATCTCTTTCTTATTCAAAGAATAGATTACAGGTTATGCTCGTAACTCATGGAGATAATTTCGCCAGGAGCCGAGTTAAAACTTGTAGATTATGACGTAATGTCAATAAAATGTTGTATCTTTGCCTGCGTAACGCCGGGCATGAACGCCGGTGATATACAGACCTTATTGAACCATGAACACCAGACGACTCTATATACTGCTCTGCCTGCTGACAGCGACATGCAGCCTGGCTATGTCGCAACCTACCGCCTTCAGCCACTTCACCACCACTGACGGACTGAGCGACAACAACGTGCTGTGTGCCCTCCGCGACCGCTATGGCTTCATGTGGATAGGCACGAGCAACGGCCTGAACTGCTTTGACGGGGTACAGAACACCGTGTTCCGCAACATGGTGGAAGAGAACGCGAGCTTCGAGAACAACACCATCACCGCCCTCTACGAGCATGAGGACGACATCTGGTTTGGCGGTTCCTTCGGTCTCTATGTCTACCACCGCCAGCGCCACAGCTTCAGCCGCTTCGACCGCCGCACGAAATACGGGGTGAGCATCAGCAGCACCGTCCACGACATCTGCTCCAGCGCCAACGGCATGGTGTGGATAGGCACACAGGGGCAGGGCCTGTTCATCTACGACCCGCGCACGGGACAGCTGCTACAGGACAGCCGCCACACCGCCTTCATCAGCGACATCTTCACCGACAGCGACGGTCAGGTCTATCTGGCCACGCTGCAAGGGCAGCTGCTAGTCTACAGCGCCAGTGGCGAGTATCTGCGCCAGCATGCCGTGCCCGACTACGTCGCCGACAAGCACAACCTGCACATGGCCCACATCGGCAAGCAGCTGTACATCGGTTGTGAGCGCGGTCTCTACGCCCTGGCACCCACTGACAGCCTGATGGTGCGCGTCAGCAGTGCCGGCAGCGGCATCCATGCCCTGGCAGCCAGTGGGGGCACGCTGCTCATCGGCACGGACAATGGGATAAGGAGTGTGGCCCCCGCCTCTGGCGACGCCGGTGGCCCCTCGCCCACCCTCCGTAGTCCCGTCAACGCCCTGATGTACGACCGCGACAGCACGCTGTGGGTGCTGACACGCACCAGCGGGGTGTTCTACGCACCGTCACAACCCGCCAGCGTCAGCACCGTGCGTCTGCCTGCTGCTACGACGAAGGACCACTTCATCAAGAGTATATGCGAAGGGGCCGACGGCAGCCTGTGGATAGCATCGGGCAGCGGCCTGTTCCGCCATGACCCCCACACGCAGCAGACCAGTGCCTATGGTGGCGCCACCTACCAGCAGGACATCAACGCGCTGATGGCCGTGGGCAACGACCTGTGGATAGGCACGCAGCACAGTGGCATCATCGTGCTGAACACCACCACAGGACAGGAACGCCACTACCACTACTCGCCCGACCAGTCGTACACCGTGCCCACCAACGAGATTACCAGCATGTTGTGCACGCGGCGCGGCACCATCTATGTAGGCACCAGCTGGGGTCTGTGCCGCTATGAGCGGAGCACGGACAACTTCATGTGGTACTTCGGCATTGGCTCGCAGACCAACGTCACCAGCCTGGCAGAGGACAAGAACGGCTGCGTGTGGGTGGCCACCAGCAACCACGGCCTGTTCCGCCAGGTACAGCCCGACGGCGACTTTGCGAACTACACCTATCACCGCGACCAGGAGCTGTCCATAGGCAGCAACGACATCTCTACGGTGTTCTGCGACAGTCACGGCACGGTGTGGGCAGCCCCCGACGGCGGTGGTCTCTGCCGCTACGTACCCGCGAGCGACGGCTTCGAGACCTTCGGCGCCACGGCGGCGGCTCTGCAGAACCAGCAGGTGTACTTCATCGTCGAGGACCACCAGGGCTGCCTGTGGATAGGCACGGAGTATGGCATGGTGAAGCTGGGCACTGACCGCGATGCCAGCCGTGCACAGCAGCTGCGCTCCTTCGAGGCGACCACCCAGCACCAGAAGCCCCACAACAGCGCCATCATCACCCGTCAGGGCGAGCTCATCGTGGGCTATCAGGATGAGTTTGCCCGCTTCATGCCCCAGCACATCACCTTCGCCAAGGAGGAGACGCCCGTCTACATCACGGCCCTCACCCTGCCCTATCAGCTGTCCGACAACGCCAGCGGCGGTCAGACCGCCTTCTACTGGCCCTTCAAGGACGACGGCGTGACGCTGCCCTATGCAGACAACAGCTTCACGCTGCATTTCTCAGCACCCCAGTTCATCGCCCGCACCAGCGAGCGCCGCTTTGAATACATGCTGCAAGGCGTGGACAAGACATGGGTGAGCGGCACGAAGAACGCCGAGGCCACCTATATCAACGTACCCCCCGGCACCTACACCTTCCTGCTGCGTCAGGCCGGCGTCGATGACGGCAGCGTGGCGCGGATGACCGTCACGGTGCTGCCTCCGTGGTACCGCACCACACTGGCTTACATCGTCTACGGCTTGCTCATCGCCGCCCTGCTCATCATCGCCGTGCACCAATACAACCGCCGCATGCGCCGCCGCTACGACCGCCGCATGCAGGAGTATCAGGCAGAGCAGGAGAAGGCCAACTTCCAGTCGAAGATACGTTTCTTCATCGACCTGGTGCATGAGATTCGCACGCCGCTGACGCTGATGAGCCTGCCATTAGAGGAAATTGAAGGAATAATAAAGGCCTCCCCAAGCCCCTCCCAAGGAGGGGATGTCTATATAGACAATGGTAACTTGACATCCCCCCCCTCGGGGGGGCTTGGAGGGGCTTTCACACCCCCCCCTTCGGGGGGGCTTGGGGAGGCTTTCAACGCCATCCACCGGAACATGAACTACCTGCTGGGCATCACTAACGAGCTGCTCGACTTCCAGAAGGCAGACAGCGGAAACATGCAGCTCAACATGACCACCTGCGACGTGAGGCAGCTGCTCAGCGACGTCTGCAGCCAGTTCACCGAGGCAGCCAGACTCAGCGGCAAACACTTGCAGCTGCAGCTGCCTGACCAGAGGGTGACGACCACGCTGGACCAGGACAAGGTAAAGAAAGTGATGATGAACCTCGTGGGCAATGCCATGAAGTATGCCCGGACGGAGATGATTGTCCGGTTAGAGCTGACAGACGGCGACGCCATCCGCATCTCGGTCATCGACGACGGCCCCGGCGTGCCTGAGCAAGAACGCGACAAGATTTTCGACCTGTACTACCAGATAGGCAACGACAGTGTGGCCGCCACCCTGGGCACCGGCTTAGGACTGTCGTATGCCAAGCGCATCGCCAAGGCCCACCAGGGCGACCTGGTGTATGAGGATGCGCCAGGCGGCGGCAGCTGCTTCCAGTTGGTGGTGGCCTCCCCAAGCCCCTCCAAAGGAGGGGATGTGGCCTCCCCAAGCCCCTCCAAAGGAGGGGATGTCTATATAGACAATGGTTACTTGACATCCCCCCCTTCGGGGGGGCTTGGGGAGGCCCTGCCCCCTTCGGGGGGGCTTGGGGAGGCAAGAGGGGCCTTCCTCATCCTTCTTGTCGAAGACAACGAGGAGCTGCTGCAGATGACGGCCAACGCACTGAAGGCACACTTCCGTATCGTGAAGGCCCACGACGGCGTGGAGGCTCTCGACGTGCTGCAATACAACGACGTGGACATCATCGTCAGCGACGTGATGATGCCCCGCATGGACGGCAATGAGCTGTGCCGCCGACTGAAGGACGACATCAACTACTCGCACATACCCATCATCCTGCTCACGGCCAAGACCAGCGTCGAGGCAAAGGTGGAAGGCATGCAGAGCGGCGCCGACGTGTACTTAGAGAAGCCCTTCTCAACCAAGCAGCTGGTGCTGCAGATTACCAGTCTGCTGCGCATGCGACAGCTGTTCCACGAGCGGATGCGCCAGATAGGTGCCACCACCAGCCCCACCAGCCAAGGGGAGGCCAACAGCGAGGGCGCTACAGAGACGGCTTTCGGCCTCAACCAGCACGACCTGCTGTTCATGGAACGCCTGCAACAGATGGTGAGCGCGAACATGAGCGACGAGGAGTTCTCCATCGACCTGCTGGCTGAGCAGATGAACATGAGCCGCAGCAGCTTCTATCGCAAAATAAAGGCCCTCACCGACATGACGCCCATTGAGTATCTCAAGATGCGCCGTCTGGATCAGGCCGCTGTGCTGTTGCGACAAGGCATCCGCATCACCGAGGTGGCCAGCCGTGTGGGCTTCACCAGCAGCAGTTACTTTGCCAAGTGCTTCAAGGCACGCTTCGACTGTCTGCCGAAGGACTATGCTGAAAAGATGAAGAATGAGCTCAATGCACGAGGTGCTTCCGACCATTCTGAATGACCACGCCCGTCTGCGGCTGTGTCAGCCGACGCCCCGACAGGCCATAGAAGGCATCACCATGATGACGTGTGACGGAAGGGGTGCGGATGGCCGATGCCACACCTGAGTAGGTGACGCTATTGAGGCTCATGGCCTTGTTCTCTAACGAGACGGTGGCAGGCACATACAGCTCCAGGCTCGACTTCAGCATCTTGCCGCTGACAACGGCCTGCACCTCCTCAGGCGAGAGTGCCGAGCGCCAGAAGAACAGCTCGCTGAGCGTGCGCTGTGTGTCGGTCGTCTCGTCGCCCACCACCCACTGCGTCTTGCTGGATATGCGTTCCTGCAGCTGAGCGGCCTCCTCGCCGTCGAGATAGAGCAGCGTGCGCCCCTGGGCATAGTAGTGCGTCAGGGTGGCATAGTGCCAGCCATCGTCCTTCACCGTGCCGGTGGTGGCAATGGTCCTGTTGGTGGTCGTGGTATAGACCAGATGGCCCTCGGCATCGACGTCCACAAAGCCCTGACGGCCTCCGGTAGCCATGCGATAGGTGAACAGGCGACCCTTCATGTTGCCCTTGAAGCGCACGGTGATGGTGAAGGGATGGACGGTGCCCTCGCCGCTGAAGGTGATGACCGAGCCGTCACTGAGCGTCATGGCCTGTGTCAGGTCGCGCACGGGCTGCGCCTTGCCTGCGGCGATGGCGTCGAAGAGCGACGGCGGCATGGCATAGAAGAACTCCTTGTGACCATTGGTGGTGGGATGGGCGTTGTCCTGCTGATAGCCCGAGGCCCAGTGCCCCTTCCCGTCGTCGATGGCACCGAGGGTGTTGACAGAGCTCACGTCCCACTCATGGATGAGCAGGTTCATCTGCTTGATGTAGCTGTAGTCTTCAAGCGTGAAGTCGCCACGCGTGTAGTTGTTCATCACCACGGGCACCTTGCCGTCGGCCTTGATGCGCCGGATGATGGTTTGCATGTTGGTTGAGAACTGGTTGAGCGTCTGCTGCTTGTTGCCCGACTCGTGGATGCCCTCGTTGCCCATCGACAGGCCGACGATGACATAGCGGGCGTGGTCGCGCGTCATCTCATCATAGCGGTCCAGCAGGTTCTGCGTGTTGTTGCCGCCAATGCTGATGCCCGAGACATAGAAGGGGTTGGCCGACGTCTCACTGGCGTAGCGCTCCTTCAGCTGCTCGCCATAGAGGTAGGCATAGCCCTTGTTGCCATTGGCACCCTGACCATTGCACACCGACGAGCCAAAGGCTGAGATGCGGTAGTCGTCGATGGGTGCGGTGAAGCTCCAGCGCTTGTCACTCATGCTGAAGGTGACCTGATAGGTGCCACCGTTGATGCGGATGTTGCCAGAGCGGTAGCCCTGGTCGGGACACTCGAAGAACACGAACTTGTCGCTGAAGAGGAAGACGCCGCTGTCGTCGAGCGTCACCTGTTGCGCATACTGCCCGCTGCTGGTCTGGCTGAGCTGGATGCCGCCAGCGGGTGCGATGTTACCTTTCAGGTACACATCCTGTGCCATGCCGTCCAGTGCGAACAGCAGGCCGAAAAGAAATGATAGTTTTGTTTTCATATAAAAGCCTCCCCAAGCCCCTCCGAAGGAGGGGATGTTAAGTTTGTTAATGCTGTCCTAAAGGGCCTCGGGGAGACCCTTAGAATACTTCCAACTCATAGATGCGTGCTGCGGCATCGTAGCCCTGCGTAGGGGCGATGACGTAGAGCCGGATATAGCGGACGGTCGTCTCACTGAACTGGCGGTTGACCAGGTTGTTGCGGTTGCCGTCAATCATGTCCAAGGTGCGCCACTCCTCAGTGTCGCTGTTGCGGCCCTGCAGCAGACAGGTGCGGGTTATCCAGGCAGCCTGCTCGCAGCCGGCGTTCAGCATGCGCCAGTGCTTGACGACGGTGGGCTGCCCCAGGTCGAACACCACATAGTTGGGGGCCGACTGCGCATCGCACCACTTCGTGTCGGGGTTGCCGTCCACCAGGTTCGTGGCCAGCTCGTCGGCGTTCACCTCGCCTGAGACGGCAATCATCTTGGCGTTCTTCAGCACACTCTTCTGGGTCGGCGTGGCCTCGGTCTGTGCAGTGACAGCCGAAGCGCCGTCAACGGTGTCGCCACCCACCAGCGAAGCCATGAACAGCGGTGCCGCCGGCTTGAGGTCGGCCTCGTCGTTGGCCATGGTAGCGGCAAAGATGACCACATGCTCATCACGAGGCAGCACCACCTGGCGCACGCCCTTGGGCACGTCGAGACACACACGGAACATATAGGTGAACTCGTAAGGCTCGTCGGCACCGGGCGAGTGGCGGTGGCTACCGATGTAGGCCACCTGTCCGTCCTTCAGGAATCCCACGGTCTGTCCGTCGTGCCCCCACTGGCCCACGAAGCCAGTGTAGTAAGGCACCGTGACCGTCAGGCTCGTCTTGCCCAGGGTGAAGGTGGCCTGACGGTCGTCCTGGTCGCTGGCCACGAGCAGGTACAGATGGCGGCAGTCGGCGGGCAGCTTCAGCGTGTCGCCCTGGCAGGCCAGGCCGTTGGCCTCGTCCTTCGGTGCGAAGACGAAGGGGATGCCACCCACGGTGATGCCGTCGTCGGGCAGCAGCTCGGCAGCATAGCTGTAGCCACCCTCGAAGTTAGCTTCGCCACGGAACTCATTGTAGCTGAAGCAGCGACGGTTCAGGGTCACGCCCGATGCCTTGTCCAGGCTCAGTGGGGTGGCAGCAGCCTGTGCCACAGCAGGCGCATCGGGGGCTTTCAGCCTCAGCTTATAGGTCTTCACGCTATAGGGCTTGATGTCAACCACGAGCTGGCGTCCGCTGAAGACAGCCTTTCCAATGGTCTTCTCAGTGCCGTCGGCCTCAACAGCCTCGACAATGTCGGCGGCAAAGGTGAGGCGTGCCTGCTGCTGGGCCTTGCCACCCATCTCATAGACGCGCACCACATACTCGCCGCTCATCTCAGCCTGCTTCAGGGCACGCACCACGACATTCTCGTTGTCGCTCTGCAGGAAGGAGAACGCAGTGCCCAGTGCGCCCTTGTGTCGCGTTGCCGCAAAGGTCTTCAGCCTGCTGTTCAGATGGTCGGCCTGCGCAACGGCCCAGGCTGGCTTCAGTGCTCCCTCGTGGCCCACCAGACTGTAGGTGAACATATGGTGGCCGAAGTCCTGACGGGCCTGATAGACATAGCCCCTGCCGGGCTGCGGCGAGTAGAGCAGCGACAGGCGCAGGGTGTTGTCGTCGGGCTTGTCCCAGCCGTAGCGCGAGTCGTTGAGCAGCGTCACACCGTACTTACCCGTGTGGTCGGTCAGGTCGGTCCACTCATGGGCATACACCTCATGGCTGTTGTCGCGGTTGTTGCCCCGGCGCACACTGCCCAGACCGATGTCGTAGGTAGCCTCGCTGTTGCTCACGTTCAGGGCGAACTCCGCCTTCAGCAGCGCGTTGAGCGACTGCCAGTCGACCTCGTTCTCAAAGTCGATGCGGTCGGCCTGTGTCCCCTCGTAGAGGTGGATGCGCTGCACAATGGCCGAGGGGCCATACTTCTTGCGGATGACGAGCGTATGGCGCAGCGGGCCCTCTTCAATGCTCATCGTCACGCTGTCGTGCACTGCCACCGGCTCCTTGTCCAGTGTTGCCTTGTGTATCTCCCAGGCAGGCCAAGCCTCTGAGCGGCAGTCGTCGAGCACCACCAGGCGCAGGCTCTTGCCAGGGGCCACTATCTGTTGGCCGCCCTGCTTGTCGACGAGCGAGGTGATGTCGCCATATTCATTGACGGTCAGGGCGTAGCGTGTGCTCTCCACGCTGACCCCCTGGCCCTTAGCGGGAGTGAGGGCAGACGGGGTCTTCGCCTTCGCCGGAGTGATGCCATAGACGGCAAAGCCAGTGGCGGGCACGCTGGCCTCAAAGAGCAGCATGCGACGCCCGTTGCGGGTGATGACCTGCGAGCGGACGCGCCGTCCGTCAGGACCTGTCACCTGATAGTCACGACTGTCGCGCAGCTCCACTTCGGCCACGGCCTCCACCTTTCGTGACTCATTATTATATACTACGACCGGCTGCCCACCCACGCGGGTGTCCATCATGCCGATGACCCCCGAGGCGCTGTGCGTCAGCACGTCGGAGAACTGCTTCAGTGCCAGCAGCTCGTCGTTCCATGAGAACTCGTAGGCCCTGGGGATGCTGGTGCCCGTGACATCATCGTGGAACTGATGCCAGATGAAGCGGCGCCAGCTGTCAGTCAGGCACTCTGAGGGATAGTCCGTGGTGCCCAACCAGTCGGCCATGACGGCGGTGCGCTCGGCGGCATCGCCAAGGTGCTCGTTCTGCCGGTTATACAGCTTCATGGCCGCCTGCGACGTGTAGCAGCCGTTGCCATGCAGGTCCATGGTCAGCTCGCCGTCGAAGACGGGCAGCTCGGGATGGCTCTCGTAGGGCAGGAAGTCCTTGTAGAGCTGGTCGCTGGTGGCGCTGATGACCTGCACGGGGCCGTCGCCCTTGATGCCTTTCTCCACCGAGCGCACGGAGGCCACGGTGGGCGAGCCGCCAATGTCGCCAGTGCCATAGTAACGGTAGACGATGTTCAGCGGACTCTCAGCTATCTCCCGCTGCAGCAGGCGACTCTTCGAGAGGTCCTCGTCGTTCCAGCGCTGACCGTAGCTGAAGCCATGGGCCATCATGATGCGGCTGCCGTCGATGCCCTGCCACAGGCCGACGGTGAAGGGGTAGCGCTTGTCGCCCTCATAGAACGGCTTGGTGCGCCAGCCCAGCTTCTGCGACGAGAAGCCGATGAGTCCGCAGTGGGCCATCAGCGTGGGCATGGTGTAGGGAAAGCCGAAGCAGTCAGGCAGGAAAATGTCGGTGCCCTCGCGCCCGAACTCCTGACGATAGAAGGTCTGGCCCAGCAGGACATTGCGCAGCCACGACTCAGGCGAGCAGACGATGGTCTCGCAGGCGTCCCATGAGCTGCCGGCCAGGTGCCAGCGCCCTTGCCTGACGTACTCCTTCATCAGCTCATACTGCTGTGGATAGTATTCCTTCATCCAGGCGTACTTCACGCCGCCCTCGAAGTTGAACACGTAGTTGGGGTACTGCTTCAGCAGGAACAAGTTCTGGTCGAGGGTGTGGCGGATGTAGTCGCGTATGGTGGTCTGCACGTCCCAGTTCCACTGTGTGTCCAAGTGCGCATCGGAGACGAGGTAGGCCTTCATCGGCTTCTGCTGTGCCATGGCAGTCAGGCCCAGCATGGCTGTCATGGCTGCGGTGGCTATTCGCTTCATTCTCATAGTTGTGTGTTTTGATGATTCATGTTAGGTATGTTGCGATGCCATCGCAACCAAACGGAAGAAGATTTTATTTACGTATGTGCAGCGCGGCGGCGGTCATCTGACGATGACCACCCGTCCGCCACTGATGTAGAGGCCGGGCCTCGGGGTGCACCCCTGCACTCGGCGGCCCTGCAGGTCGTAGAGGGCATCACCGGGTGTGCCGGCGGCTGGTGTGTCAGTAGTTGGTGCGCCGACGGCGGTGTCCTCAAGCAGGGCGATGGCCACGCTGCTGACGCCGTCAGGAGCGGTGAAATAGGCCCTGAAGGGCTTCACCACTGTCTGTGCACGGGCATAGACGAAGCTGTCGGCCCCGTCGTTGAGATGGCAGGCAGCAGCGGGGTGGTCGCTGACGGTGGTGCCCACGAACCGATGGGTGGCGGTGCCCACGGCCATGGACGCACCGAGGGTGGTGCCGACGGTGACGTCGGTGGCAGTGAACGTCAGCGGCTCATCGCTGCTGGCCGCCAGCAGGTAGGGCTGACCGCCCTCCATGTGCTGCGTGGGTGCAAAGAGTGCCTCGTCAGCAGCCGTCAGCTGCGTGAAGGCCAATGCCTCGGCACCATCGGGAATGTCGCTGACGGCAAAGGGCAGCACCATGGTCTCTGTGATGCCTGCCGTCTGTGTGCGGGTGTAGGTAGCCCGTTCCGCCTGGAAGGTGTAGGGTGCTATGAAACTGTAGCCATCGGTCAGGTTGAGTTCCGCCGCTTTCTGGCCCACCACCACGTTCCTGTTCTCCAGACCGTCAGGGATGTCTGCTCCATCAGCTAAGATATAGAGGGTGTTCGGGTTGCCGTTGGGCCGCACCGCCGTCACGTTGCTGCCCATGCCGCTCATGTCGACGGCCACGGCGGTGGTCGGCGTGTTCACCGTGGTGGCGGGGGCCAATCCCGCTATCGACTTGTTCTGCTGCCAATAGACGATGCCCGGACGTGTGGTGCCCATCTGCTTCAGGCCGCCGTCCTGGATGTCGCCACCCTCAGCATAGAGGATGCTCATGTTATAGGTGGCATCCAGGTCGAGGTTGCTGAAGGCATAGTCGGCCTGTGCCGTCTTCTTCGGGTCGATGTGCATCTGCTGGTACATGCTGGCGGCACCGTAGAAGTAGCCGTTGTCGGCCAGCTTGAACAGCCACAGGCGCACGCGTCCGTCGAAAGGCTCATCGCCCTGGTTCATAATGGTCACCTTGCCCTGCATGCGGTTGCCATAGATGGCGCCGTTGGAACGGTTGGTGACGGTGTGCGACACATAGCGCAGATGGTGGTTCGGTGTCAACCCCTCTTCGGTTATCTCGATGGTGCCCTGCCCCACGATGTGCTGTCCCTGTCCGTCGGTGGCAAGCCACACGTTCCAGGTGCCCGCCGCATCGGGGGTGAAGTTCAGTGCGATGTCAGCCTCGCCTCCCGGCTCCACGGCGATGGCGGTGCGGCCGCGGTCGTCACCCTTCTGCTGGGTGCGGCTGGCCAGCAGGTGAATCTCCTGGAACAGTTCGTCGTCGCCCTCGTTCCTGAAGACGGCGCTCACCGTCTGACTGTCGCCGCGCTTGTGGTTGCCGGGGAAGGTCAGGGCCGTCATGGCCAGCGTGCCTGCCAGGGGGCGAATCTCCATGCGGACCACATTGCCGTCAGCGTCAACGTCTACGAGGACGAAGTGCAGGTCGGGACTGACATGGGTGCGCCACTCACGGTCGGTAGACCGCTTGCTGATGGGCACCAGGTGATAGGTGCCCTGCGGCAGTCCGCGGACCACGAACTCATAGCCCACGTAAAAGCCCTGCCCCAGCTGCTGGGTGAAGTAGCTGCCCACGGGCTTCAGCTTTCCGTCGTCGCCTACATACCCGATGCCCATGTTCCATGTGGCTGATACGCCCGACCAGTTGATGTAGTTGGCGAAGAAGCGGTTGTTGCCCCGCACCTCCCAGTCGTTGACGGTCAGCTTGTAGCGCGACTGCGGCGTGTCGCTCTCATCGGCCTTCTGGCCGTCGGGACGGCGCATGCCTATGATGGCATCCTGCCCCATGTTGTAGCCACCAGGCGTAGGACTGGCACCGATGCCGCTGTCGTCATCGGGGTCGAGGATGTCAATGCGGAAGTAGCCATTGTTCATGCCACCCCACCCCCAGTTGACGTGGAAGAGGCCGTCGAGGTCGTAGCCATCGAGCACGAAGGCATGGCCACCGCCACTGTTCTGTCCGCCGTAGGGCACGGGATGGCCACTGGCAATCTCGTTGTATATCAGGTCATTCCAGCTCTTGGCACTATACTGGTCGCGCTTGGCCACGTGTGTGCCGTCGTCGAAGTCGAAGTAGTTCACCAGACCGTCGATGCCCTCCGAGTAGCCCGAGCTGGACGACTCGCCATAGTTCATCTTGCAGGTCATGCCCACCCAGAGCATCAGCTGTGCGATGGCCTGGCGCTGTGCCTCATTGGCAGTGCCATCGTAGCTGTCGAGGATGTTGTCCCAGTCGATGGCAGAGTGGATGGGGACGGTGCTGAGCGTCACCGTCTTCTCGCCCTGTGCAGTGTTGTAGGTCTGACGATAGCCGGGGATGGAGCGTTTCAGCTCGGCCGGCCAGCGGTAATAGGCCACGACCTGTGCCATGGCGGTGGCCACGCAGCCCGTGGCACTGTGACCGCCCTGGGTGCCGTCCTCGCGGTAGAAGTTCGGACAGAGCAGGTTGTAAGGGTCGCCCTGGTTCCATGTCGTGGTGAGAAGGGGGGCCACATTGTGACGGACGGAGGCTACAGGACGGGGGGCGGCGATCACATCGCCACATACTGAACCGGGGGTGGCTAAGGGGGCGTCTGCGCTTCCTGACGGAAGGGCGACGAGAGGGCTGTTGGCCCTTCCTGACGGAAGGGCGGTGGTGGCCTTTAGCAGCTCCATCTGGTCGGTGTAGGTCTGTAGGAGCCAGCGGAGGCCGTCGGCGATGTGGTCCTCGTCGAAGGTGCCGCTGTCACAGTAGCCCAGGACGGGCGCTGTGCGGTCATCGCCAGAGACGATGACGAAGCCACCGTTTTCCTCGGCGTTAAACACATAGTAAGCCGCATCGGCCTGCCCCCCTTGACGCGGCGCCTTCATGGGTGCATGCGACGCAAGGCGCATGCCACGCTGCCCCATGAAACGAGCGGCAACGCTGCGCGCCGTCTCACGACTGACTGGCAAGGCCAGCAGCCCCTGAGTGAAGCAAAGAAACAGGACAATGGCCACAAGGGCTTGCCGTGAGCGTAGCGGTACGCAGTTATTGAGCTTTTCCATGATACAAATACTGTTTTTCCTCTTTGGCGTATCATCCCCTTGAAGGGGCTTATCTCATTCGCTTGACGCATCCCCTTTGAAGGGACTTATCTCATTCGCTTGACGATGGTTCCGTCCGCACGGCGCACGATGTTCACACCACTGCGCAGACTGCCCTGCCGACGTCCCTGGAGGTCGTAATACTGAACGGTAGACGAGGGCTGAGCGGTGTAGGGCTGAGTGATGCCGTCGGTGACGGCACGCTCTATCTTCAGCGACGAGAGACGGTTGCCCCACGCGCCCATGCGCTGCATCTCAGTGTCGGTCCATGAGTTGCTGCTGCCCGTGAGGTCGGTGCCAGCATAGGCCGTCAGCTGATAGCCTGGCTCCATGCGGAAGGAAGCGATGTCCTTGTCGGTGATGCCGCGTGCCGAGAGCTCACCCATGCAATAGACGCCCTCCGGCAGGCTGACGGCATAGCCCCCGAAGCCATTCTCGCTATAGAGGGTGATGACGGCATCGTCGTCAGCAGGTCCGGGGAACACGCGGTTGATGGCCGAGGCCCAGCGGTTCAGGTTCCACGTCTCGTCGTTGTAGACCCATACGAAGCCACCCACCACGCCCTGCTCGTCGCGCCATGTCTCCATCTGGCTGATGCTGACCGCCATGTCGCTCTGATAGTTGGTGCGCCCAGCATGCACGGGCAGCCCGCCTATCTGCCAATCGCGTGGATTGTTATAGGCACCACCATCATAGCACTGTATGAGCACGCGGTCGCATGCACCGGGACGCTGAGCGTTGAGCTGAGTGACCAGCCCCTGCCAGAAGCTCTTCTGGGTATAGGGAGCCACGGTGGTGAGATAGCCCAGGTCGTACATCATGGTATGGAACGCCACCACGGCGTTGACATCATAGCAGTGCTCATCGTCGTTGTTCACGGCGTCGATGCCGGGCAGCGCCTCCTTCAGGGCCTTGAAGTTACGGTAGAGGATGGACTGAGGCCCGGTGCCCTGAGCGGCAATGAGCGACTTGATGCGGTTGTACGACTCATTGCCCCATCCGCCTATACATATCTCTATACGGCTGATGCCCGTGGGCCATGTCTTCAGTGCCTTCACATCGTCGGCATAGTAGGGCTGCTCGTTGGCAAAGACATACTGCCCGTTGCGGCAGATGGTCTCGCCGTCGGTGGTCAGCGTGCCGTCGCTCTCGACACTGACATTGAACAGGATGACACAGGTGAAGCCCGAGTTCTTGAGCTTTGTCACCGTCTGTGGACGCTCGCGGCGTATATGGCCACCCACATAGACGCTGCTCAGGCCCTGTGCCATGAGCTGGTCGG
>Ga0310691_10001414_pt1 | contig 36631 bp, 30 predicted proteins | sample 176DNAGHGlowgp2_FD_203887 | JGI IMG/M metagenome (GOLD analysis project Ga0310691, IMG submission 203887) | Sheep rumen microbial communities from Palmerston North, Manawatu-Wanganui, New Zealand - 1766 DNA GHGlow gp2 (v2) (version 2) | ecosystem: Host-associated > Mammals > Digestive system >... | reverse complement strand
TTTTTTATGCTTGGGTTAACTTTAATATATTTATCACAAATTGATTTCCAATAATCCAGTTCTCCTTGCCTATTATAAAATAAATCAGCCGAAGGACCCGGCATTCCATGAATTGACCTTCCATCTCCTAATATAATTCTCTTGCTTTTTAACCCATCATGGAGAGTCAATTTACTTGGTTGTTCAAAAAAATACTCCCACGAATTAATCTTTCCAATTTCTTCCTTATATAAATACGAATTAGCATAGTTACAGTAATCAACTACCGGTATAAAACCACATTTATCTGCATAGGCCAACTCACCTAATGTGGTTTGAAAATACGAAAACAAGCCCGCAACTGAATTATTTCTTCGAATAATATAAACAGTGCCATTCTGCTTTATACCAAATATATTATATATTTTTCTTTCCGCAAACCTACGCCTACTGTTTGTCTCCTTTAATTTATAATATGTTTTTCTTATTTTCCCGTTTTTATCTAGTTTTTTTACTAATTGTTTAATGCTCATTATTATTCCTTATCGTTCATCCAATCGTTTTATCTTTCCGTCACTTACCTCATATATTATGTCACATTTCTCAATAGTTGATAATCTATGAGCAATAATAATCAGTGTTTTCTTTCCTTTAAATTTATCTATAGACTCCATAACAGCGGCTTCTGTTTCGTTATCTAAGGCTGATGTTGCCTCATCCATAACAAGTATATCCGGATTATTATACAAAGCTCTCGCAATTCCTATTCTTTGTCTTTGACCACCGGACAAACGTACTCCAGATTCTCCAACCATAGTATCCAAGCCATCTTTCTCAGAGAGTACAAATTTTTTTAACTGTGCCTCCTCTATTGCTGCCCAAACCTTATCATCATCCGGATTGGTTTCACCGTACGCAACATTGTTTCTAATAGTATCATCGCACAACATAATATTTTGTGGTATATATCCAATATGTTTATTCCATGTATCGCTTAAATTCTCTATATCTACTCCACAGTAAGAAATATACCCCTCTTGCGGCTTTATTATTCCAAGTATTAAATCAATCGTTGTCGTTTTACCAGCGCCTGACGGTCCTTTAATTCCAACTGATTGTCCTCTTTCAATTTTCAAATTAGCATTTTTTAAAATATAAGGACCGTTCTCTGTATATGAAAATGAAACATCATGCAATTCTATTTCTCCATTGGAATCAATGGGAATAGATTTTTCGTTTTTCACTTTAATAAGATCTGTGTATGCCTGTTTATTTCTATAATCTTTCATTGCATCAGCAACAAATTCTATTGACACATAATTATTATAAAGTGCTGAAACTCCACTTGATATTTTATTTGCAGATGGAATAAGCTTATATGCCGCTATTGCTACAACCGTTAGTTGAGAAATCATTCCAGATAAATCTGTTCCATTTATAGCTTTTACTAGCAACACCATCAATATTCCACAAACGGTCATGAGTTCAAGTATAAATCTGGGCATTTGCTCAAAAAATGCCATCCTTTTTCCCATACTGTATTGCTTAGTTCTAACAGTCTCAAATTTATCAGTAAAATAAGACTCAATCCTCTTTATTTTGATTTCTTTAATTCCATCAAATAGTTGTCTTATCCATTTTATGCCTTCCGTTCCTGTTTCTTGAAAAATATGCCCATACAACACAAGCCTTTTTTTGATGATTTTAAAATAGAAAAATAAAAACAACAGTAATAGACTAGCTAAACAAATGGTTATACTTTTACTAGATGTAAATAAAAAAACGACAACCAATGCAGCTGTGATAATTTGTGAGGCCAAACTTAAAATCTGCCGCAACGCATTATAGACATTTCCTACATCCGTAGAAATAACGCGCATTATTTCAGCGGAATTATGAGTTACATGATATGAATATTCGCGGGCCGAATAATAATCTAGTAAACTTTTTTCAAGTTTCTTTTGGTCTCTCCACAAAACATTTAATTGAATATATAAGATCAAAATCATACAGAGATTTTTTAATATAAAAATAGCAATTAATCCAACTATCATATATATAATCAATTCTCTGCCTGTCGAAATATGAAAAAAAGACATGGCTCTAGCAACTATATCTTTTTTCATTATTGCTTCTGCATCCATAACAACTGACATAAATGGTACAAGCAATGTAATGCCAAATAGATCAAAAACAGATCCCATTAATTGTAGTAAAAAAATAAATGTATATCTTATCTTTTGTTTTTTTGTAAAAATATACAATAAACGCTTTATTATTCTTATCATTTTTCTACTTTATTCTTCCAATTTTTCTATATAAGCGATACAATGTCATGATCATTTTATTATTATACATATCGTCCAGCATTTTAGCATCTCTCTCATAAAAAGCTCCCCATCCAGCATTTCTGTTGGTTCTTTTCATTGCCTCCGAAACTGGCTGTAAAAAAATAGAATCAAAAAAGTTTTTAAGATAACTATCTTCTATCATTTTTTCAAATAAACTATCTTTTTTGCATATAGGAGTCTTTAAAGCCTCAATATATTTATCCGGATTACTATCAAGTTCTTTAATTCTATCGATGACTTCACTCCAAGTTGCATATCTATGACAATTCACAAAAGCGTTCTCGTTAAAATCATTTCCAATATCAGGGTTCCCCCAGTAAATCGGAATTGTTTTTGCTGCAAATGCTTGGATTATTTTTTCAGTAGTATAACCTTTGTATAAAGAATTCTCAAAAGCTAGCGAAAATTTATATTCATGCTGAAATTCCAACTTATTTGATATAGGTAAGCCATTTGGAAGGTTATTGCGATATTTTCCGCCCGAGTCTATTTTTTTATATTCTTTTGACAACAAATCAAAAAAATAATCTCTTTCCGGAGCAGAGGCGTTTCCGTTGCTTACTACATAATTGCAAAATTTGCGATCTAAAACTTCATTTTCAGATATATCCTTTTCCTTATTTAAGGCAAGATTTAAATCATTTTTATAACTCATGAACAAAGGATAAAATAAATTACGATGATCATAATCAATTTGATCAAAACTAATAGAATAATCAAATAGATTAAAATCGGGTCTTAAGTTCTCTCCAATCCGTATAATTCTTATACAATCATATTTTTTTATACATTCTCTTGCAGTAATAGAATCACACAAAACATAGTCTGGACTTTCGGAAATCTCTACATCATAATATTGGTTGAGATACTCCAACCATACATTCTTATCATATAAAATTGCTATCTTTATTTTCTTTTTTTCCATGGACATATTTTCGCTTTTATATTTATCAATTTAAGATATTTATCATAAACATTCTGTTTTGCTTCTTGCTTATCCAGATAATACTTCCCCCAAAAAACTCTATTATGGCGATATGCACTTTCCTTATCTTGATCGAAAATATTAAATAAAAAAGCCTCTAACCTTTCATACATATTACTCAAATTATACTCTTCAGAAAGTAGAGCAGGCTCTTGCAACATATTATTATAGGCTATATCGTTAGAATCCAAAAATTTTATTTTCTCTATCGCCTCCGGTATATCTTGATAACCTGAAATATTAATAAAAGCTTTTGGATTAAAAACTTTTGTTACTTCAGGATCTCCCCAATATATCGGAACCGTACCGGCAGCAAAAGCATCAATCAATTTCTCTGTTGTATATCCGGGATGAGCGCTGTTTTCAAATGCAATTGTAAATTTGTATTGACTCTGCGTTTTTAATTTATCCTCACATAATTTTCCCCCCATATTATTTAAATACTTTCCCAATGAATCAATCTTTTTATATTTACTCAATTCCTGATAAAAAAAAGTCCTGATAGGATCAGCTGCATTATTTGAATATATGAAATTGCAAAATTTATTTCTTTCAAATATCTCAAATGTATGTTTATTTTCTAAAAGATTAAATTTCTCTTTATCTAAGTAAGCACAGGGAAACCTAAAATACCTATCACCATAATCTAACCAGTCGAAACCTATAGCATAATCAAACATATTAAAATCAGGACATAGATTTTCTGCTGTATATAATATTTTAATACAATCTCTAAAATGAACTTGATTTGTCGACGAAATTGGACAAATCAGGTAATCTGGTTTGTCTGAAATAATTACTTCATATCTGGTTTTTAATATATTATATATAAAATTATCATAATCGTTCCAACCTTGCCAAAACGGCATAAATTTAATCGCTATCGTCTTCAAAAATGTCTCCTTAAACTTGAATTAAACCAATATCATAAATATATGAATTCTCAAAACTACCATTATTCATAGTATATGCGAACAAATTTCCACTTGATCGTCCAGCTAAAAAGCAATCACATTTTGATAGAAGAACCAGCTCTGTCAAATAGTCTTCTCCTACGCTCTGTACTGAGAGTTTTTGCCTTTTCATCCAATATGTTTCATGAACATTCTCCAATACTTCTCCGTTCTCATTATAATAAGTTGTTCTTTTCCGCTTGCGGAAAATACAATTCTCGCCTATTTCATTTGAGATAATTTTACCCATATTATCATCATCTATTACTAACAAACATGCGTCACAATTCCAATCGGATAAATATTTTTTTACATCCTTAATAAGCATGTCCATTTCCGGCTGTTTTGGATGACTATCAACAACTTTATATTTCCTTTCTTTTAATGCATTATATCCAACACGAACACTTACCCCTAATATTTTTTTATATTTCCCTTTGATTAATTGCATTTCTTTGTCCGCATTTTCGCATATTTGTTTTTTAACACCCATCTTTGACGCAATATCATTCCAATAGTGTATCTCGCTAATTTCCATGGGCATTTCATGTAAAATTTTATCATTCATTGTATTTACATCTAAAAATGATAAAATTACATTTTTACTTTTATATGCTTCATCTAGACTAATATTAGTCTGAGGTTGATTAAAATAATATTCCCAAGCATTTTCCTTTCCTTTTTTATTTTCATCCTGTAAAAGTGGTACATAATAGTTTTTTAGATCAACAATTGGTATATATCCTTTTTTTAAAGCATAATCCAAATGTCCAACCACAAATTTCCAAACAGTTAGCAGTCCAAAATTAGGATTATTCATTCTTATAATATATATGGTTTTATCTGGATTTAGTTTGCCATATGTCCGCTTTTTTTCTCTTTTTCTCCAATTTTTATTATTGAAAACAAAGTAATAGACAGTACTCAATATTTTATGAATTGTTTTTTTCATGTTAATTTTCCTCATTTTATATAATGCCGGTAAAGCAATAAAGAAATTTGCTGCAATTTTCAATTTTAAAGAACTCATTGCGTGTATTATTCTTCGCTTATTATTGATAATTAATTTTCTGTTATCAATCAATTTTTCTCTATTTTCAATTGATAATCTCGCTTTTTCAGTATAGGCTTCAAGATAATTAAATAAAAATGAATTCCAAGAATAATTTGCAAGTTTCTCTTTTTGACTATTATCAAAAAAAATGGCTCTCTCATAAAAAGCTGTGATGGCATCAATATCACATTGATTTATTTCTCCTTCCTTTTTATAATTCAAATGGTTTTTCGAATTATTTACTTGAAAGTACAAAATCTCATTAGAAAAAACTATTTTACTGCTATAATATAGCAATTTATAAATAACTGCTGTATCTTCAGATAGACGTCCCTCCGGAAATCTTATGCCATCAAATAATTCTTTTTTATAAATTCCGCCCCATATGGTATGTGGGAGGTTTTTTGGTTCAAGTGCCTCTTCTGAAGAAAGAACAAATTCCTTATGCTGTTGCGATAAATAATAATAATTATTAACGTCATTATAGTCTTGAACTTCTATCGATGCACATCTTGCAATATCCGCATCATACTCTTTACATAATTCTAACATATGATATATATAAGATTCTCTTATAATATCATCGCTATCAACAAAAGAAACCCATTCTCCGATTGAATTGTCCAATCCTATGTTTCTTGCCGAAGAAACCCCTTTGTTCTTTTGTGAAATTATTTTGATTCTGTTGTCATTTTGAGCATATTTATTACATATTTGTTGAGATTTATCTGTCGATCCATCGTTAACTAGTACTATTTCTAGATTCTTAAATGTTTGATTCTGAATGCTTTGAAGACATGCTTCTATTGTTTTTTCTGCATTGAAAAATGGAACGATTACACTAACTAAAGGAGTCATACAAACTTTTCCCCTTTTGATTAATCATTTAACAAATTACAAACCTTGCAAAATAATATATATTTTCATATTATAGCAAAAAGAGTATGCAAATAATACTCTTTTCTCCTTTTACTTATTTATCCATCTTAAGCATGTAAACACAGGTATCGTTTAAAGAAACAGCCTTCACAATGTCATACATTGGCTTACTGCCCTTTCCCGAAAACATATTTATAAACTCGTTTTCCGAATAAAGCCATCCGCAGAATGTATCTTTTCTGCCTCTTAAGACATTCTTTATGTGGTTCTTCTTCTCGGATAACATATGTCTAAGTGATGCGACTTCCGTAGGAACATAAATAATATTCTCAATTCCCGCACCATACATCTTGGCAAAAACTGCATCCCATTGTTTTCTGTCAAACTCCGTGGACACTCTGAACATAAGTATGATCGAGCCTGAGGGGAAAACAGTGTAATCCCCGTTTATCATGTCAAATTCCTGTATGCTATCGACATTCTTTAAAACTGCTCCAAGTTTCTCAAGCGCCTCTTTTGTATAATCCGTACACTCGACCCTTATGTTGGGACAAACCTGCTTTATATGCCACTCAAGTATGCCCTTACCTACGCCTACTGAAACAATCCCGTTTGGCACAAGATCTTTTTCTTTTATCATATCAATAATGATATTTGCGGCATCGGCGTATGCTGATTGCTTTCTGCAGTTTTCTTCGTAGGCTTCAACCGTTTTCTCTATTGAGAAATCTCCGTTGTCCTCGCTGTTTCTTAAAATATCCCAGTTTGATCTGTTAAGCTCGTTTTCAGAAAACTTTGCCTGAATGCTCTTGTCAAATGTGTAATAATGTTTCTGCTTCATTGCCTCTCCTGAAGATCAAACTTCACCTTAACAAAGTTGAGAGAATAGTTTGATATAAACTTTCTGTCCGATATTTTCCGGAATGCCTTAATAAAATGAGCATGCCTTACCAGTGAAAAAATATCTGCCTTGAATTGATCTCGGTCTTGTGAACTCACACTTGGATCATTTCCGGTTTTTGATACTCCTAATTTCAGGCCGTACTTATCATTTATATAATCACGCTTTTCCTCGATTTTCCTTAAATATGGCTCATAAAAGGACCTGATAAGAACTGTATCCGTAGTATCTACTCGAATTGTCACACTGTTGTCATCAGCATAATTGATACCTGAAAAATGGTAAAAGATCGGAATGATTTCTTGCCCTCGGTAAAATATCTTATTTCCCTCAAGTGAATAATCTTTGATGTTCCATGTAGCTATTCCGGCTCCAGGATCTTCATAAACGTATATATCATCCGGATAGATCTTGTCCCAATCATCCAAATATCGCTGATCTCCGAACCCCTTCTCATCTCCGAGGGCATTGCAGCATTCGAGGCACGATTTTTTCCAATCAGAAAGTACCTGTCTTCCATGACAGTCATTTTTAAATGTGTTAAACTCCACACAGTAAGTTCCCGAATATGCTTCAAGCAATCTGTAATATCTTCCGGCGGGAAATCTATGTTTCATTACTCCGACAGACGAACCGCACTCTTCTACCATCTTTGCCGGATCCGAATAGAAATACATGTCTGCATCTATATATGTACAGCAATCTATGGAAAAGTTAGAAAGGACATACTCCATCAGTACCGAACTACATGTCCAGTAAAACTCCGAACCCTTGCGCTCATTCTTTAATCTTACAAGCTCGGGTTCATATGCCATGATCTCATCAAGAGTTATAATAGCAACTCTTTCAAGCTTTTCCTCACGTAAGACTTTGTCAAGATCATCGTCCATGGCAAGTAGATACATTGTGAACTCACACCCGACAGACACAAGAGAATCATAAAGCACAAGACCCTTGTCCATATACATTGAATTAAAAAGTGTACAAAAATACTGCATACAAAATTATACTACCTTACGATCTTTTCAAAATCTGCCTTAGGATGTTTACAGATCGGACACAAAAAATCATCGGGCAGTTCTTCTCCAACATATTCATAGCCGCAGATGCGACAACGCCATATCGTCTCACCCTTCGGCGTTGTTCCGACAGCTTCCGGCTTTGGCTTAATATCACTTTGATAATACTCATATGTACATGATGATGTATCTGATAAAACCGTCATAAATACAGGTTCACAAATAAAAAGTGTGTGAGAGCCTAAGTCGACCGTACTCTCGACTTTTAGTGAGAAATACGCATTTGTACCGGCTGTAATATAGGGAATACCGTTATCAGCCATTTTATAATCTGTATCCGGATAACCGGCAAATTTATCAACATCTCTTCCGGACTGGAACCCAAAATGTTTGAAGAGGTCAAAAGTGGCATCTTTACTGATGATTGAGATATTACACGCCCTCGTTTCCATTATCATGTCGTGAGTGTAATTACTCTTGTTGATGGCAATCGAAATACGGTTTGGCTCCGATGCAACCTGAATAGCAGTATTAGTGATACAGCCATTCATCTTGTCCCCACGTACTGCGGTACATACAAACAATCCATATGATAATTTATACATTGCTTTGGTATTCATCTCTGACATGTATTCCACCCTCCTTGATATCTGATTTAATTATACCGAAAGTATACTATACTTTCGGTATAATTAACAGTTATTGAAAAAAAAGGCATTATCTAATAATATTATTGGCGGAGGATTTGTCATGCACTTATATCTGTATCATATTGTTTTGCTATGGCTTGTATTTGCGGCAACATTCGAATACTTTAAACCCGATAGTAAACTTAATAAGTTGTTCTTTTGCGGGACTACCATAGTCCTCGTTTTAATGCAGATCTTCAGATACGGCCAAACTTATGATTACTGGGGATACAGAAAAATATATGCCCTTGGGCCGGAAACAATACATCAATTAATACCATGGCTTTTGTCAGGAACTAAAGAACTCGGTTTTTCACTTGTACTTGGCCTTATAAAGATCTGTAAACTCCCATTTATTGCATTTATCGGTATTTTGGGAACGTTTATAATACTTACGATCGCATATTCTATCTTTAAGTACTGCAATGCCATAAATCTGGGGACACTCATTTTTTACCCTACGCTTTATCTTTCGTATGTTTTATCAGGAATGCGCCAGGCGTTTTCGGTTTCACTGTTTCTCTGCTTTGGGCTTTCATTACTGGATAAGAAAAAATACTTCAAGTATATCCTTCTGATACTGCTCTGTGCTTCTTTTCACAAATATATGCTAGCGCTGATTGTGCTGTTACCAATAAAAGTTGTTCGAGAAAAATGGCTTATTACATTGATCCCGGTTGCTTGGATTTGCGGGCTATTATATATCACGACCCCCCTCCACACCTATCTTGGTGGATTACTGGACGGTATCAACGAATTTGAAAGACTTCAGTATGTCAACGTAAGCTGGATGGGACTTGCAGAACGCACTTTGATGCTTGCCATCATTTCTTTCCTGTATTTTAAATCTGATAAGAACAGTTTAGCTCTTACCATGTATAAATGTTATATAGTTGGGTATCTTTTTGCTGTCGCTTTTATGACTGATGCATACTCTAGTCAGCGTATCAGTATGCCTATGAAGATGATAGAGATCATTCTGATCCCGATGTTACTTATAAGTTTTAAGATCGATAAGAAGATCATTCGAACCGCACTCATAGCAATGATAATAGGCATCCAGACCATAATGACTCTTAAGAATCTGAATGCCTATGAAATCCATCTTGGCAGGAACGTATTTACTTACCAGTATATTGCTGTATTTGGGAACTATGATGAAGAAAACGAAAAAATAATTGAAAAGGCCCGTGAGCAGGCACAAATCCAGTACGAACTCAAAAAACAAGATTCTGTCAAAGACCAGTTATTAAACTATCTTAACAGCCGTCTCGAGTTTTTTCGATAGTATCTTTACATCTATCTACAAAAACAAGCCATGCAAGTGCGGTTATCTGAAGCGATCTGAACGTAAAGCTACTGTGTTCGTATGAATGATTTCTAAAAGTCGCATACCATACAACCGGTATGAAACCAATCACAAGCAGGATCCAATTATTTTTAAGAGTACTTCTGAAGTTGTCTCTGTTTTTTATCGATACAGATAATACCCACAACAGGATTATGGCTATTATCAGTATATAGACTATGTTAACGTAATTGCAAAGATTTGAAGCAATTGATCTGAGAGCAGAAACTTTTATCATATCTACTCCCGCAAGGGCATTTGTACGTTCAGCTATCTTGCCGAGAGCTTCTTTGATTACATTACTATCGGTCAGCAAGGATGCCAATATCCATTTTCCTGCCCACATTCCAACATATCCCATACTCCAGACCATTCCCCATAGGGCAACCTGAATAAAGCCCTTTAATTTGGAGAAGTGATGCGAATCATCCGAAAGCATGATCACAAATATCAACGGAAGGCCGAATGTCAATATCGGAAAAGTAAGATAGTCAAAATATGCAGTGACTATTCCAAGGAGCAAAAACATAGCTCCAAAACTGTTCTTTGCACTGATAGAATCATATTTTTTAAACAACACTATCAAGGCGGTCAGTGTAATATAAGAAACGGTTGCGAACTGCATACATGCCGGAACAGTAAACGGCCAAAAAAAGATCAGCGAAACCGCGTAGAGTCCGATCATCTCCCTGCCGAATTTTTTAAGCATCAACAAACATAAATATGCAAGCATGGCAGTCATAACAATATAATTAAGTATGCGGATACCGCCGTATGTAAGAAACAGCAAAAGCGGTTTTAGTATCACCAGATACCCGTGCCAGTATCTTGCGTAAGAATCCCGCTGTTCTTTGACTATCGCCTGGCCACTGTAACAGTTTTTAAAAGACAATACAGGGTTTGTATCTTGGTCCGTCCATCTGTAAACATTAAGTGCTTTATCAATGACCTCTTCATTACCGTCATATATGGCATTCTCGAGCATTAATGCATCGGTAAAATTATCTCTTGCGGTGATCCTGTTATTAAAGAGAAGTGTTTTTATCTCAAACATGTTGTCGGGATGCATTCTGACACCGACAGAATCAAACATGGTTGGATATGTGCCTTCCCGTTCAAATATATCTACACTTCGAACAGCATTCTTTTCCATGTTATCTTCGGGCAACAAAAATACTGCTGTCAGTGCGATAAACCCCAACACCCAGCTTCCCAGGATAACAGCTATATATGTTAACAGTTTTTTGATCACTTGGCTCATCCTAAAACAGCCTTTCTGACGATCAGTACGATACCGAATAATATTTCAAGAGATAATAATCCCAAAACCGGTATTTGTTTGTACCATACTTTATCCCGCTGCACAAATATCTCGGGAACAAAAAAAGCATGAACAAACAAAAACGTATATATCCAGATGTTTCTGAAATTAACATCCTGTATATGATTTTCCTGATAAAGAAGTGCCATGAAAATAAACGAAATGACACCGTAAATTACCGTAAACAGCAAGTAATCACGCCGGATTCCGTCAGTTTTTATCTTAAACAGAATAACTGTCACAAGCGGAAGCATATATGCCAAAACAATGCTTAAAAGAGGCCAATCTATCGCGTACTTCCATGAAACCCACGGGCCGAACCTGATACCGCCGTTTGCATCTATACCGGCAAACACTGCTCCTTCATTGACTATATTGGAGCCATAGATATACTGGATTATCAATGCTATTCCGCATACGAAATACGGCCAGATATTCCTGATATATCCGACAATGAAATCTGTGAAGGAGTGACTGCTTTTTGCTATCCTGTAGATGTAAAAAACTCCTGCGGCAGGAACAAATGCCATCAGATACGCAGGCTTTGCAAGACAGCCTCCCAGCATAACCAACAGCAACAAAATTTGTGTCTTGAAGTTAGGGGCTATGTGATCGTTGGTTTCCTTAAGCGTATGCAGAAGCAACAGTATTCCGGCTACGACAAACGGTTTTACGATCATCTGTGTCGGAGATCCATATGTATTGCTGCAACTGTATGCAGGAGCCATCCTGCTCCAAAATGGCGGACATATGATATTTACGGCTAACGACAAAAGCAGTGCTTTAAGTTCATCAAATGAATCTTCAAATAAAAACTTTATCAGTTTGCTGACAAGATATATGGTAAATAACTGGCTGATGACCAATATCGGAATAGCCGCTATCTTTGCGGGTACTCTTAATATCACAGCCAGCAGACCGACCACCCAATGATACAACGGATATGCGATCTTCATCTTCCCTTTTATTACTAATTCAGCAAATGCATTGTGATCATAATAATCTCCGCCTATTCTGACAAGACAGAGTCTTGCAAAAACGATTGACCAGATCGCAACATTGGTCAGCCAGAACAATGCTATGTAAAAGGTATGTTTCTTAACCATCCCATTTATCACTCCATTTAGTCACTTTTTGCCTATACACCATGGAATCCAATTGTTAATTATCCATATTGCCGGAATCATCAACAATAAAATAAATAACCATAAGATTAATGAGAAAACAACACCCCTGATTCCCGAAAGTGTAACAAAAAAATCTCCCAAGGGATAAGTAAAACACAACAGAACTATCGGATGAACGAGTAGGACAATGATAGAATTCCTGCCAAAATGATCCAAAATTCTTAATGCCATATTCGTTTTCTCAATATAACAAAACAGCAGGATAAAACCGCAGGATAAACTGAGGCTGCACAAAAGCGATCCTGCAGGATTTTTAAAATATCCATCAAAGAAAGCATATTCACTGCCAAGACACAGAAATGCCGCAACCCCTGCCACCATTAATAATACGCCTGCAATTATGATATAAGCATCCTTCTTAATTGTGCTGATCAGATCAAATATAAGGCATCCAAACAGATAATATCCCGTTGCGGCGATGATCCTGATCACAAATATATAAAGAGGCAAAATAAAAAACGGTCTGATGAAATAGGGAAGTACAAGACATATCACCATGATCAGGAATCTTATGTAATAGTTAAGTTTCCTGATCGTATAGTTTATGAGTTCAGTGAAAAACAATGTCATCAGAAACCATACCGTTCCGTTACCTGTTATCAATAATTCAACAGATTCCGAGATAAAGATGTCTTTCGTGATCAAACCACGAATTCCCAGTACCGATAGTTTAAGTGCTGAATTTATTATCGAAAAGATGATATACGGGATAAGAAGTGCCCTGACTCTTCTCCTCAGAAATTCTTTTACCGATGCGTATCGAGGAAATGTGTAGTTTGAGAGGATTCCCGCTACCACAAAAAAAAGCGGAACATGAAAAGAGCATACAAAAGCATTTACCCCCTGCATCGCTGCAAAACACTGCGCACAATGAGCAAATACTATCACCAGTATGCCAAATCCTTTGGTATAATCTATATATTTCTGTCTTGTTATATTATTATGATCCATTTCAAACCCGTAAGTGTTTATGAACGCATTCCGGTTATTATGCTCCATATCTTAGGTGTAAACCGCCTCATAAATGCCGCGATGGCCACCAAAACCGCAAATACCAGTAAAGGGACAAATATGTAATCGAGCAATGCGAACAGTGTTCTTTTACCCAAAATCATCAAAAATATTTTCTCGAACAACTCAAGGAATATGTCATGTGCGACATAGGTGAAGAATGTGATCTTCATCCACCAGGGATAATTTCGATCGCTCTTAAATATATCACAAGCAAACCAGACTGCAACAAAGAAAACAAGTTGAACGATTGTATTGTCAAGAAATCGGAATCGCAACACAAATAAGACCATCAGAAATATGCATCCCAGAATAGTCAGCAATTTGTTGCGATAGGACTCAGCGCTTTTGAACGCTATAGCTATATAGGCACCGGCCAAATAGTATATATTGCTTCCAAGTGGAATACGCACCCAGCCGAATTGGCTGTTGAGCACCAACAATAATAAGATTATAGCGCCTATGTACTTGTTTTTAAATAATATATATATCAGTGGGCACAACGCTATGAGTATGATCAATTCTTTAAGAAACCACAACGTGTAGTATTCGTGTGGCCACAAAGCGTCCAGCCACCTGATGAACGTCAGCGGAACCGGTTCTGAATTTACGATGTCTTTGACACGAGGCAGGTGTGTGAGAATCACATAGTAAAGATAATAAAGCGTGCACCAAATGATGTACGGAATGACTACCCCTTTTATCCGTGAGATGTATTTGGACTTTATACCATCCCAAGTAAACCGGAATGTTCTGAAGAACAAAAAGCCGGAAATAAAGAAGAAAAACGGCACGGCTATTCCAATAAACGCGGACCATGTAGTTTCTAACAGCCATGCAAATTTGTCCAGTCCGCCGCCGCTACCGTCAATTCCGTAGGTCTCGAGGTTATAGGTGTGGATCCAGATGACTAGAAGGCTTAGGATGAAGGTGATAAGAGTGATCTTGGAACGTACCTGTTGTTCAGTGGATCTATCTTCAAAATTATTCATAAATCTATTATCAATCGCTTTCCCTATCTGTCAATATTGTCTTTATCTGCTTTTCCCACAAAAACTGCTCGGCGAAGATACGGTTGTCGTCGTTTGCGATGGTACCGTTTTGAATGTTTGTTACGTTTTCGGTGATGGTCGTGGAGAGCGCGGATTCATCGGTGAAGATGACGTGATTTTCAAACTTCTCCCATCCCACAAACTTAGTAGATATGATTGTCTTTCCTGTTGCAAGATAATCTAAGACCTTTGAAGGGAAGTTGTTACGGTTCTCGGGAAGAAGCATGTTACGAGGATTCACAAGGATATCTGCTGATTTTAATGTACTAATATAATCGTCGTATGACAGGTTACCCTTAAAGTCGATTCGGGAATCTTCTTTTGCTGCCTGGGTGATCTTATCTGCGAGTGAGCCCTTGCCGGTAAAGACAAATTTGGCGTTAAGGCTCTTGTCTATATCTTTAATCGCATCAAGAAGCAAATCCACTCCTGTTACAGGCTCCAAAAGGCCTGAATACATGACTGTGACGGGTGCGTCTGCAGGCTTTTCGGTGATTGAATCAAACTTATCGTAGAAGGCTCTGTCTATGCCGCCCTCGACAAGCACGAACTGTTGCTTGGGCTTAAGCTGTTTTTCTATATTTGCAGACAGTCCAACGATCTTATCAAACTTGCGCATACAACTACGCTGAAGCTTTACATAGACTTTCCTGGCAAATGACTTGTAACTGTCTTCCTCGGAATAGTCGGCTATTATTGCAATACTTTTGATATGCGCTTTTCGTGCAAGTTTCGGGAGGTTTAACCATGCATAAACTATGTTGTAACAGATGATGATGTCGCAATCGCTTTCTTTTGCCCGGATAAGATCGTGAAAGGCCTTAACGGACTTAATGGGATTGCCCGACTTAAGCACATAACGCGAACTGTCGCTGAATGCGGTGGGAGCCTTGATGGGCACGGCAATAAAAGAGACCTCGTCAACTTCGTGACCAAGTTCTCTTACGTTTTTGATGAAGTTATTCTGAAAACGGTTGCCCGCAGATGATATTCCGGGCTCAACTGCTTCAATATCATTAGGCACGTGCGTGCCGATGAACAGGATATGCATAGCCTACTGCTCCTTATCTTTTCCTGCTTTAAACCGATCGAGGATCTTCTGCGAAAATATGTCGATACCGTGAGATGCCGGTATGACGTATAGGCATATGAAAGGATAAATATACTTGCTCATTATCTCCCAAAAGAAGAAGAAAACAAAACCTCCCGCAATGAGCATGATAACAAACAGATCAACTGCTCCTAAGTCTTGTCTTCGAACTATGATCTTATCAAAATAATATGCCCACATAAAAATAGCCGTAATAATGAGCCATATGCCTTGAGTCGAAATAAACGCTTTATACAGGAAACCGTTTCCATATAGGTTTTCCAGGACCGGATTATTGACTGTACTCGCGGTGCATGTTCTTGGCCCTGAAGATATACTCTGAAATGTCGGTTCACACCACGATGAAATCAGTTTGATCCTGAAAAAATCGTATGCGTATTTAGGATTTTGAGCAAAATAGCCGAGGCGATCATAAATCTCACGCTTTCCGACTTCATTGGCTGCATCATAATCATAATTGCACTCTTCAAAAACCGCAAAACTGTATCCGTTAAACCATCCGTTAGCGCGATTTCCCGGAACGTTCTGTTCCTGAAGCCCCATGGCAGCAACAAGTGAAAGAGGTGATCCCTTCGTCATTTCATAACCGGAAATCTTTTCAAAAGCGGTTCCGATCACTTTCCCAGGCATAACTACCACAAGTATCAACGCCGCAACGATCACGAGATTAGTGAGTTTTCTGTCCTTTAACGCAAATACGATCAAAACGACAGAAGCGGCGATGACAGCAAGCAACAGATTTTGTCTTACCAATACAATGGCCGCAGTTGTTATGACCATACCCACAGCATTTTTCTTTTTGTAACTTTTTATATACGCCGCCATATTATAAAGTGCGATCATCATCCAACTGCTTCCGGGTGTTACACCATATATTGAGAAAATGTACAGTATCTGCGGAATAAATAAAGTTGAAAGGATTATAGCCCACTTGCGAGCAACTCCTCTTTCGGGAGCCACCACCTTCATCATTTTCCACAAATAGAAAAGTCCCAAAAGTGTCCAGATCAGATTCAAAACCTCATAAAAAATGAGATTTTCAGATATATACGAAAAACAAAGATCATAAAAAACCATACCGGTCTGATGGGGAAATCTTGCAAGGTATCCCCCCTCCATCAGGGATTCATATGTTTTATGCTTAATGGATAAGGCAGCATTATACACATTGCATCATCACCTGACGGAACGATCTTGGCAGATAGGATTAAGAATATGCCCAATATAAGCCAAAACATCAAGCACACCATAAGTAATATCTTTTCAGGAATCTTATCCACCAATCTCCCCCAAAAGATAATGATAAACAAAAGGACTATAACTGCAGAGAAAATGATTATACCGTTTTTAAAGATGACAGCTGTATCGTACATCCAATCGATCTTACTTTTGTAGATCACCGTCAGCAACGTGATAACCGTAAGAAACACAAACGATATATAACTGATCAATTTTGCGCAAACAGATGCAAATTTCACTTTAAAAAACCTCCGGCATATACGATGTTTATGCCCAAATATCGCCACTCATAAGTACTCTGAAATAATCTATCCCATATATGAGATGAAGTACCCAAAATGCCCACTGTATTGCCAATGTCCCTCGTTTTGACTCGGAATTTCGGGTTGCCCGGACAAGTTCCAGCAATGATACCGCATGAAGGAAAAACAATCCATACATATATCCCCAGGCAAAATTGGCATGCTTTAATCTGTATCCTTTCTCGCTAAAAAGCATAAATGTCAACGAAGCTATCAAATATAATAGCCACGCTTTTTGCAAAGTGCTTTTTTTAATAAGCTTCTTGTATTGAAATACGGCAACGATCAACGGAAAGGCAATGGCGAGCAAGATCGAAACCGGAATATTGTTGCTATAGTATTTCCAAACTGCAAAAGGTGCAAATACCATTCCTTTGGAAGCATTTTCAGTCTCACTGTAGAATACATCACTGTATTGATACAACAGCAAAGCAAATGTAGGAATAAAGTATATCCCGAATTGAAAGAATGCTTTCCAATTCTTAAATTTTGAAACGATCAGGTGCCACAACATCACAAGACCTGCATTTGCAACAAATACAAGAGTGAAACTCGGTTTTGCCAACGTTGCGGTAAACAGTGTAACAGAAAAGAGCAGGTATTCTTTGCAGAACCATCGGTCTTGAAGCTCATAAGTGTCGATCAATTTGACATATAGTAAAAAAGTCAATATGGCAAACGGCCGGGCAACCAGATAGGTCGCATTATGAAACGGGTTGGGACTGTATATTCCCAGATACCTTGGTTCAAATGTCGCGTCAACACCAAACATTTTAAGCGTATAACTGAACGGGTAGATCATCGAAACAAATAAAAGCGCGAATAAAAGTATAACATACAATACTCCCCGCTTTTTATCATCTTTAAGTTCTGTATTTAAAAAACACCAATATAGAGCTATAGCCGATAATCCATTCAAAACTGTGACAGAACAGGTGAGTCCCCACTGTTCATTTACGACCAGCGAAAATAAACGGGCCAGCCAAAACATCAATGGATACGGCATTCTAAGACCCTGATTTTCACCTTTCAGCACACCCAGATACTCAGGCATATCGGAAGGATAGCGTCCGTCATATTCACAAGCCTGTCTGTGAAACAGTATAAACGTAATAAAAACATAAGCTGTAAAAAGAACCAAAAAAGCCCAAAAATCTTTTCTTTTAAGTATATCTTTTATAGTTGTACTTTTAGTTGATGTTACCGCATCAGACATTTCTATAACCCTTTTCTTTTAATATCTATTAAATATACGACTCACCCGACATATAAATGAGAAAATAATCTATTCCGCAGATCAAATGAAGAACAAAGAAAAACCATTGAACAGCCAATGCCCAAATTTTAGCCTGTTTAAGCTGCGTTTCTTTTACCAATTCATATAAGGTAACTGCATGAATAAAAAACAAGCCATACATATAACCCCAGGCAAAATTCGCGGCATAGAATTGTTCGCCTTTTTCTTGGAAAAAAGCAAACGAGCAAAAACTCACAAGCCAAAGAAACCATGCACATCCAAACACTCCGCGTTTTCTAAGCTTCTTGAATTGAAATATCATTACAGCAATAGGAAATGACATGGCCAGGCAAACAGCTAACGGGATATTGTCTGTCAGATATGACCACAATTTGAAAGGCGAAAAATCTATTCCCCTGATCACATTGGGATTACTGCTGGTAAATACTACAAAATATTGGTAGATCATCAACAAAAAAGTTGGGATAAACCATATTCCGAATTGAAAAAAGCTTTTTATTCCCTTAAACTTCGACAACAACAATCTAAACAACATCATAAGTCCGGCTGTTGCGACCATTATCAATGTAAAACTCGGCTTTGCAAGCGTTGTTAAAAAAAGGAAAACACTGAAGCATATATAATCTTTGCATACCCAGGCGTCCTTGGCTTCGTATTCCAATATTATCCTTTGATAAAAGAAAAATGTCATTACTGCAAACGGTCTGGCTACAAGATATGTTGCATTGTGATATGGATTTGGCGAAAAGACACCCGCATATTTCATTCCTCCTCCCATGGTTACGTTGAACCAATCGGGTAAATAAAGCATGGAAATAAATAGCAGAGAGAAAATCAATAGTATATTAATATAGCCGCGGTTACCAGCATTTTTCCCCAAACTTGTTTCGGTGTAACAATAATATAATGCTATAGGGGTAAGACCGTTTAATACAGTAACTGCCATTGCTATTCCCCATTTATTGGATACAAACAAAGCAAAAAATCTAGCCAACCAGAACATGATGGGATAGGGCATGGTAAGACCCGTAGACTCACCGTCCATATGTCTTACATATTGTACCATATCAGACATATACTTCCCGCCATAAAGCACAGATTGCCTGTGAAACAAAAGGAAAGTTACTCCCATATACAATATAAATAATATGGTAAACAGCCCAATGTCCTTACGCTTTAAATATATTTTAATTTTATCCATCTGTATCAATTGCTCCGTTATTTTCTTTGTCTCTTAAATCGTATAGTATAAAATCATCCCTCTCGGCCAAAACAGAATAACCTTTTTGAGATAGCAGCTTATCTACACTCCCTTGGGGAACCGTAACCAGGTATCGTGAAGACAGATTGTCCAATCCTTCGCAAACAAATTCCGCCCTACAGATATTAAGCGCATATCCTGCAGGAAGTCCGTAAAACCTTCTCCACATCGGTTCCGCGTATCCGGTCTCATCAATATAATCAACAAGTACCCAGATCACTGTGTTATCCCAGGATACTCCATCCTTCAACTCCAATGAAGTTGAAAACATTTCTGAGCTGTCCTCAACTAACTGAACCGTACTGTCTTTAAAGCAAACCCCATAATAGTATGCATTGTTGCCATGATAAACGAATACCCATGAGAACAAGATAAATACAGCCGCATATGTCAAAAATGATTCAATTCTTTCAAGTGTCACCGTCAACAATAATGCCCCGGCGACAACAAAAAGTATTACATGCCGTGATCCCTCAGCAACTTTATACAAATATATAATAGCGAAAAACATTCCGACATACATCAAAAACATCGGAAGAAAAAGCACAACCGAAGACTGTTTCCTGATAACTGACATAACAGATAAGATCAAAAAGATCACTGCTAAAAACACAAACGCTCCGTAATATGCATCAGCTCCGTCTTTTCCTGATATAATTCCCGGCATGACTCTTCCAAATATCTCACCACCATACTCCAAAAGCATGTCTTTAAGATGTGCCAGCCCGTTTCTTCCGCCTTTTCTTATAAAGAAATCTATCCACTCGGTATTTAAATAACTATCCAGATACTCTACTCCGAAGTAGTAGTTCTCTAAAAAGAATAGTATAACAGAAACAACCGCCGTTACTATCGGCGCCGGTCTGCCTTTTCTGTTTATAAAAGTTATGACAATGGTAAAAAGTGAAAACATGACAAGATACGGTCTCATAAGAGTCATTACAAATATCAGAATAAGAGACGCGATCAGGTATTTTCTTTTGTACTCTTTGTAAAAGGCAACAGTAATGCCTAAAAAAACGATGAGGAGTGACATCACCGTAATTTCCGGCATACATGACATCAAATATCTGGAAAGAGGTTTAAACATAAACAGTAGTACTGCCAGTAAACCTGTCTGTAAAAAACTTGGTCTAACGAGTATTGCAAAAATGAAAAGCGCCATAGAAAGAACAATTATATTGCATATTATTGGCGATAAAAAGGTCCATCCAAATATCAATCCGTAAATGACCCAGAATATAAGGAGCAATGGCGACCAGGCTGAAAAAGTCAACATTCTGGCCGAAGACTCATTAAAACCAAAATGACCTTGTGGAATACCATAATGAATTACATCATTGGTCAACTGCCAGTAAAATACTTCATCGTTCCATGCAGATCCCAAAAACCAGACATCTCCGAAACTGCGTTTTGCAACCAAACACCGAAAAAGGCAGGTCGTGATAGGGATAAGGGCAAGAATTAAGGCTTTGATTATTCTGTTATACTTATTTATAAATTTCATTCCATGCCCTCTTCCCTGCTAATACGTTTCTTCGGCCCGCTTTATCGATTCTTCAAAATCAACCACTCTGTAGTTTTCTTTATATTCACTCATTGACATGTCGTAAGTCAGGCTTCCGAATGCCTTGCATACCATCTTACCATACTTGCCCTTTGTGTGGCCAAGCAGTTTAATGCATGGATTGAACAAACCGGTCAATTTAAGGTTTTTGCCGTGTGCACTGGCAATCAAGCGTGTCATCTCAGATGTGTTTGAGTACTGTGCGTTCTGAGGGAAGAATACTCCGTCTTCGCTGTTTTTAACCATCAATCTTATGAATTCGCAGAGATTCTCAATATAAAGCATACTGCGTTCGTTGTTGATATTCGGGAAAAATGGTAACTTAAGCGCGAATTTCCTGAGCATACCGTAATTGCCCTTTGAGCCCGGTCCGTATATCATAGGAGGACGCAATATCACGACTTTAAATGACTCGTCACGAAGTGTGGCAAGTTTTTCCTCGGCCTTAACCTTACTGTCACCGTAGAAATTGTCGGGATTTAAAGGTGTGTCGGCTGTGATCATATTTGAAGTCCCAATCTTGGCTGCATTTGGATACACCAGCATACTGCTGAGGTATATGAATTGAGAAATCCCGGATTCTTTTGCTTTAAACGCAAAATCATATGCAAGATCGCAGTTTACCTCGTAATAACGCTTCTGCTCTTCTTCACTTGTATGCTCAACATCCGCATGGGCTATACCCGCAACATGCAAGACACTGTCGAAACCGCTAATATCTAGGCTTTTCCAACTGTCATTCCTGAGACTGACCGTTTCGGTCAAGATATCGTCAAATCCCTCAGTGTAGCGAATAAAACTATTTCCTATGTAACTGTTCTTACCAGTGATGAGTATTTTCATAGTGTTTTTCCTCGGTTCTTGATACGTATCCGATATTCTTTTATTACTTTTCAGGTGGGTATGCCAAACGAAGCTTGCTTATCAAATCCCCAAGTATATAACGCGAATCCGCGGTCTCGTATACGTCTATCATTGGCATAGTCTCGTCGAACTTTGAAGATGTGTCCTCAAGTACTACGGGGGCGGGCTGTATGGAGTGCCTTCCGCAGTCGGGATTGAGTGCTATCGCGATCGCCGGTGAATCACCGAGCGACCAGCTTTCGCCTTTGGTCCAGCCGGCCTCGGAGGAGTTGTTGTAATCGACAAGGTTTTTGTATAAGTGCTCGCCGATCTTTCCGCAGGGAAGTATCTTATCTTCGATCTCGGCTATGCCGATCGTAATTGTCGTATATACATTTGAAGGCACCAGGCGGATGTCGGCGCCGCTTCTAAGTACGAAGTTTGCCGAGTCGATGTCGTTGCCGGCATTAAATTCCCTGAACGGAGCCTTAACGTCTCCCGCACCGTGTGTTCCGATCCAGACGATCGTCATCTTGGAGATTATGTCGGGACACTTGCGAAGCGCTGCCGCCACGTTTGTGATCGCGCCCTGGCACAACACATAAAGCGGATGGACGTCATCCGTAAGGGCTTCACGGATTATAAAATCTGCTGCGGGGCTGACGGGCTTCGCGGCCACACTGCCGGTCAAGCCTGCTGCCGCGCCGGCATCTAAGACATCCAAAACTTGCCCAAGCGGCCCTTCCTCGCCCATATAGACCGGCACATCCATATCCATCGCATCAAGTATCGTCTTTATCTCGTCATAGCTTTTCTTGGTCGATCCGGGCGCATTATAGTGCTCGGCGCATATGCCCTTTACAATGAGTTTCGGGCTTAACAGTGCATGTACGATCGCAAACGGATCGTCTGCCTCACATGCCGCATCGGTGTCGATGATGACACGGATCTTTTTGTAATCGGGGATGGTAAACTTTATCGCCATTGTGTTACCTCTTTTTTGTAAAATGCCTTAAGCTATATTATATGACATTTGCTAATCTCTTTGAACCAAAATCATAAGACAATCCGTTAATTCCAGCCTGTTATAATAATTAATTGCGTAACTGCGTAACATCCACCCCATACAGCGAGGCGCCATGAATATTGATTATGCGATACTGTATCTTGAAATAAATATCTTGTCGATCATCCTGGTCGGGATCATTCTCCACCGAACGAGGGGGCTTTCCAAAATGGTGTCCCAGCAGAATTTCGCCATGTCCATCGTGTCGGGAATCGTGTTCTTTGCCGCTGACACGTTATATGTGCTCCTAAACGAGCGTGTCTTTGAATTCGGACTTGGCGGGGCATTTGACAATGCAGCCAAGCTTATGTGCAAGGAGATCTATTTCTTTGCGACCGCCGCCATGTGTTATTTCTGGTTCGTATATTTCGAACTTCTGCGAGATACGCCGTTTTCCCGTGAAAAGAAAAATCTTGCCATCGCGTCATCGGTCATGTGGCTTACGGCAGCTCTTCTTATCGTCAATCTCTTTACGGGATTTTTGTTCTATGTCGACGAAAACGGTATATATCACAGAGGAACGTTCTTTATACTTACCTATATTTTCCCGTATGTCTATGTCTTTGTGGCGTGTATCAGGACGATCATATCGATGTTTGACAAAAACTACACCGGTGACAAGCGTCAGCTGATACCTCTTACTCTTTTCCCGCTTTTTCCGGGCGCTGCCGGTATCATGCAGTTTATCTGGCCGCGTCTTCCCGTTGCCTGCGGAGTGCTGGCTCTTGCAACACTCGAACTTTACCTTAACTGGACGGATCAGCTGATCTCTCTCGATCCGCTCACAGGTCTCAACAACCGAAAACAGCTTATCCACTACTATGAGCGTTGGGTTAAATTCAACAATGATGACGATCTGATGTACTTACTGATGATCGATGCCAACCGCTTCAAGCAGATCAATGACACCTACGGTCACATCCAGGGTGACACCGCGCTCAAAAACATTGCAGAAGCCCTGCGGCTTGCCTGCCGCACACTTCCCAAGCGTGCCAATATTTCCCGTTACGGCGGTGACGAATTTGCTATCATGTTTGAGTCATCAAGCCCCGAATATGCCGAGAAACTCGATAAATGCATCAGGGAAACACTTGACGAGGTCAACAAGCGAAGCAACATCCCCTTTGAACTGACCGTCAGCATCGGATCCGCATCAACCGACGAATCGATCGCCATCAAGGAACTGATCGACCTCGCGGACGAAGCGATGTACGAAGAAAAAAGCGCTTACGCCAGGTAGTATTGCGCCTGTGCCGCAAACATTTCGGCGTATATGCCGCCGTCGATATGTACGAGATCGTCGTGCGTGCCGTACTCTTTGATGGTCTTATCCGAAAATACCGCGATACGGTCACAGAACTTGCAGCTTGAAAGCCTGTGCGAAATGTAGATCGCAGATTTTCCGCCCACCAAAGTGTCAAACTTCTTGTATATCTCATATTCGGCGAGCGGATCGAGCGCCGCCGTGGGCTCATCGAGTATCACGATGGGCGCGTCTTTGTAAAGCGCACGGCTTATCGCAGTCTTTTGCTGCTGACCGCCGCTAAGTTCCACCGCATCATCGTCATAGCTTTTCATGATTATCGTGTCATACCCCTTCTTAAGCGCCTTGGCATCCTCGTAAAGTCCCGAAAGTTTAAGTGTCTTGTCAAGATATTCCGGGTCCGGTTCCCGCTCAGTATCGCCCATCTCCACATTGTCTTTAAGGGAAAAAGCAAACAGTTTGAAATCCTGGAATACTACCGCAAAGAGCTTTCTGTATTCCCTGTCCGAATATTCCCTTATATCCGTGCCGTCCACCAAGATCCGTCCTTCGGTCACATCGTACATACGACACAACAGCTTAATGAACGTTGTTTTTCCCGCACCGTTAAGACCGACTATCGAAAGATGCTCGCCGGATTCGATCTTTATATTTACATCCTCAAGCACATACTCTTCGCTTCTTGGATACTTAAAGTAGACATGGTCGAACTCGATCACGTGCTTCTCGCCCGAAACAGCCTTTTCGCCCTTTTTAAGCGCATCCGGATAGTCAAGATATACCAGGAACTGATAGGCATAACTGCACTTCTGCGAAAGATCCTGCATATTTCCGCCGATTCCGATAAGGCTCTGATAAAGACGGCTTGCGGCAGATGCACACATCGTAAACTCACCGAGCGTGATGAGATGCTTTAGCGCCCTTAAGCCCATGTAAAAGTAGCTGAACCCGTCTCTTACGGCATTTGCGATATTGGCTTTATACGTGTTTTTGCGCTCCATTACGGACTGTTCGTTCCAAAGTGAGATCTGATGGTCCGCAAACTCGCGGCCTCGCTCCGTAAACATATCGGCGCTGTCATAAAGTCTCGTATCCTGCCCGTGCCTGTACGACGCTATCTCGTAAAAGAAATACGAAAACAGCCTGTTTGACTTGGCAAGTTTTAAAAAGAACTCAACTTCGATCTTCTGGTTTTTGACGTTATACCAGCACACAAGTCCCATCGCGATGACCTGAACGGGTATCAGAAGCGGACAGTAAAACGAAATGAGCGTGATAACCGTGCACATTAAGATAAAGTTATAGATCATCTCATAAAGGCAGTTTAACACTCCCACAACGCCGCCCGAATACCATTCGATACCGTTCTGGGCCTTCTGCTTCTGGTCTAGCACCTTGGGATCTTCGGTATACTGAAAATCCATGGTGATCGATTTTTCGCAAAGCCTTGCGCTCAACACCCTGTCAAAAAACGTCCTGTACCAGGTGATCGATGAATTTGCGATGTTTGAAAGGAGTCTTGAAACAAATTCCGCAACGACCGTAAGCGCCACGTACATCACCACAGCCTTTATATGCTCTTCAAGCGGCGCCCCGTCTTTTATATAAACTATCTCGTCTATCAGCAGTTTCGGTAACAGCAGCACCTTAAGTTCAGAAAGCGCCGACCCCAGGAATCGTAAGATATAGAAAAAGAAAATGCTCTTCTTTTCTTTCCATGCGACACTTAAAAAGTATTTAAGACACTTCACCGTCATGAAAACTATTCCCGGCTTTTTCTTCTTATCTTTCATCTCCGGCCTCCTTTCTACATTGCGTCCGCCGCTGCGGCATCTCCCGCATATGATTCGGCGGCATCTTCCACATAATACTGAGCCTGGACATTGAACATCTCGCTGTAATCTCCGCCCGAAGCCATGAGACTTTCATGCGTTCCGATCTCAACAAGCTCCGCGTCTTTGAACATGGCTACTCTGTCGCAGAATCTTGTCGAACTCAGTCTGTGGCTTATGTATATAGAGGTCCGGCCCGAAACAAGCCGGTCAAAATCTTTGTAAAGGCGCTCTTCGGCAAGAGCATCAAGTGCGGATGTGGGTTCATCGAGCACCACGACGGGTGCGTTCTTGTAAAGTGCTCTCGCAAGAGCGATCTTTTGCTTTTCACCGCCCGAGAAATCGACTCCGTCATCCTCCACGACTTTAAGCACTTCCGTATCAATGCCCTTTGCAAGCTCGTTGACCTTGTCGGTCATTCCTGCGTCCTCAAGGCATTTTGCGGCTTTGTCGCGGTCGGAAGCTACGACCGTATCCATTGATACATTTAGATACAACGGAAAAGCAAACAGGCACACATCCTGAAATACCGGTGAAAATATCCTGTAATATTCATCCCTGTCATATGTAGATACGTCGATCCCGTTTAACAGTATGCGGCCCTTTGTCGGCTCGTAAAGCCGTAACAAAAGTTTTATGAAAGTCGACTTACCCGCACCGTTAAGTCCCACAATAGCAAGTTTCTCGCCGGCTTTTACGGTTAAGTTGACGTTTTTAAGTGCATACTTTTCTTCCGTCGGATACTTAAACCACACATCCTCAAAAGTAAACTCATAAGAATCGAATGCGGGTACGTGTTCTTTTCCCTCCGGAACATCGGAATCTATATCCAGAAAGCTTCTGAAATCGTCAACTTCACGACTTCTTGCGAGCATATCGTTTACGCCGTCCAGTAACATCAGTACATAATTAAAGAAAGTTGCCGCGCTGCCCAGATACAGAGTAAAATTACCGATCGTAAGATCGTGCTTTATGACACACATGATAAGCCACGCATAAAGTCCCGCCTGTGCCGCCATCCATAAGATGTTTCCAATCAGCCCGCAGATCCACCAGCGGATCTCGTTTTCGCGCACTTTATCAAGGCGCTCTTTTGTCAGTTCCGCGTATTTTCCAAGCAGAAAATCCTTAAGACCGTACATACGGATATCCTTGGCAGCAGAAAAGTCCGAAAAAGCATAGGTCATATAACCGTCTTTTCGCCACCAGTTTGCCATGGGGTCCCATATTTTCTTTTTACATACCTTGTTGGTGTGATTTTTAACAAAGAAATTAAGCACCGCGATAAGCGTCATCCCAAGAACCACCGGGATGCTTAATGTACCCATTATGATAAGACCTGCGATCACCACAAAGATGTTTACTAAGAAATTCTCGATGACATGCATCATGCCCTCGACACCGCCATTGTTGCCGCCCGTAGCGTTGCCGGCTTTCTGGTAACAGTCCATGACGTCCTTGTCTTCAAGGTTTTCGAAGCGCTGCGTCATGAACTTTTTGTTCTTGATGATTATCTCCTGAAAGCGCGCATTGATATAGCGAAACCAGTTTTCGCTCTTGGCGTAGGTGTCTGTCATCGTGAATACGACCTGCACCACAAACAGTATGCCGATCGTGATCAGAAGTTTTAAAGATGTGTCCTTTCTTGTCACCGCGTCGATGACAAATTTGGAAATGAATGTCCAAAGATAGCGCGTCACCACGGCCGAGACCACCAGTAACACTATGACGGGCTTTAACTTGGGCTCACTGTCAAACATGCTCTTTACGATATAGCGCACGTTTGATACGACTCCATACTCTTTATGGAGCCGGTTTTTGTTCTCTTCCTTTTCTTTTTGTTTCTTTCCCATAACCCTTTTCCCGATACCTGCTTTCTAATGTAATGCCTGCAGATCCTAAAACCTGCTTTTCACATTATACAGGAAAAATTCATAAGCTGAAATATAGTAAAATAAAACACATGATTATAGTAAAACACCGCTTGTCAACAGTTCGAAATTAGTATAATAATTAGTTATATTATACGCATATTTATGCATGGAATAGGGGGCAATTAAATATGAAGGTCAGAAAAACCGGTGTTTCAGTAAAGATAATGATCTGTGTTCTTGTTCTTTTGCTGCTATCAGACATAGCTATCGGTGGCCTTATCTACAAACGTGCCAACGGTAACTTAGTAGATCAGATACGCGAAAACTCCGTTAACCTTGTAGGCTGTGTGGCGGCCGCCGTTGACGGCAACGATTTAGACGCCGTTGTGTCCGAAGAAGATGTCGGAAGTGAAGCTTACAACAACGTTCTGGATGCACTTGCGATATTCAGAGATAATTCCAATGCCGAGTATGTTTATACCGTCCGCAAAAGAGCTGACGGAAGCTGCGAATTTGTGGTCGATTCGGACCCCGAAGAACCCGCTCTCCCCGGCGAAGATTTTGAAGGTGACGAAGAAGAGATCGCTGCCGCGTATTCGGGTAAAACTGTAGTCACCAAGGAATCATATGTCGATGAATGGGGCGAGCATCTCTCCGCTTACAGTCCGATCTATGCCGACGGCAAAGTTGTCGGTCTTGGCGTTGTCGATGTTTCAATGACCTGGATTAACGAACAGTCTAAAAGCCTTTTACTGATGATCGTATCGGTATGTGCTTTCATATTGGTGATCGGCGCAGTAGTAATGGTATTCCTGGGGATCGTACTCCGAAGAGGCTTCTCGGCACTTAATACCAAGATCTCCGAGCTCTCCGACGGAAACGGCGACCTTACAAGATCCATCGATCTAAGCGGCGGTGACGAATTTGAGACGATCGGTTCAAACGTCAACAGGTTTATGGACTATATCAGAAATATACTGATAAGTGTTGACAATGATACCAGGGAAATGAACAATGCTATTGAGCAGATGACCATAAACGTTGACAGCACCATGGGCAATGCCGATGAAGTCAGCACCACAATGGAGCAAATGAGTTCCACCATGCAGAATATTTCTGCGTCACTTCACAACATCGACTCACTTGTTCAGGCAAGCACGGAAGCCTTTGAAAATATAATCGAAAAGATACGCGAAGGCAACGAGTTCACGACAAAGATCCACGAAGAAGCCGTTGAGACCGGAAATGAAGCTGCCAGAATCGAAAATGATGTTAACGAAAAAGTTGCAGCCATGGCTGCCATAGTAAAAGAAAAAATTGAAGACTCACGGGCGGTTGAAAAGATAAACCTTCTTACAGAAGATATTATAAACATCACCGAACAGACCAATCTCCTATCGCTCAATGCCTCTATTGAGGCTGCAAGAGCAGGTGAAATGGGACGCGGATTTGCGGTCGTTGCATCAGAAATCGGTAAACTTGCCCAGGATTCGGCCAATGCCGCCGCAGAGATCCAGCAGGTTTCTTCAAATCTGATTGCCGCGGTTGACGGCCTTGCAAGCGAAGCGCAGTTGATGGTCGATTTCATGAACGAAACCGCAGTCGGCGGTTACAAGAAGCTGGTTGACACTTCCGACGACTTCAAGATCGCTGCCGAAAAGATCAATGCGATGATGAACGATTTCAGGCGCTTAAGCGGTGAGATAGATGATAACATGAAGGATGTGAGCGGCCTTACCGGAAAGCTCAACACCGCAGTCGACGACGCTGCGCACGGTATCGCTCAGACCACAGACAAGACCGTCGAGATCTCCGACAGCATGAAAGCCATAAGCCGCGAAGCTCATGGAGGAAAGGCACTTTCGGACGACATTTACAAGAATGTAAATAACTTTAAGCTTAAATAGCGATCATACAGTTTAGCACCGAAAAGGGGGCCGGCGTGCTCCCTTTTTTGCTGCGCCTTTTTGCAGCCTATATATACATTATTTGTTGTTGCAATCGTCGGTTTTATCGGATATAATGGCAAACGCTACTCAGTGAGTTCGAAACCATCCTCACTTAAAACAAAACTAGGAGAAAAGAAAAGAAATGAAAAACAAAACAACACTTTTTATCACCAAGGCTGCGGTCATCGCCGCCATCTACGCGGTATTGTCTTTATTGACATACCAGTTCTCGTATCTCGAGATCCAGTGCAGAGTTGCCGAAGCACTTTGCATGACCTTATTTTACACCCCCGCAGGAGCATTCGGAGTTGCGATAGGCTGTCTTATCACCAACATATTCGGCGGTTCATGGATCGACATGGTATTCGGTACGCTTGCAACGGTCATAGCTGTAGTGTTAACGCTTCCGATAGCACGTGCGATACGTAAAATGCACGGTCCCAAACTTTCGATCAAACACAGTCTCCTGATCCCGATCCCCACAGTGATCGTCAACGCAATCATAATTCCGTTCGTACTCTATTTCGGATACGGCATCACCGAGATGGGCTCTCAGACCGCAATGGTATCCGTACTCGGGCTTATGGCATTTTCGGTATTTGCAGGCGAAGTCATCTCCTGCTATGTTTTCGGGCCTTTGCTCGTGATGGTGCTCAATCGTATCGATAAGAGCGTAAAGCTGTCGGACTGAGACAGTTTACAGCCACAGTTTACAACCACATAAAAAGGCGTAGCAGCCCACAGCTGTTACGCCTTTTTTATCGCAACTATTGTTTCCGCCTTTTTTAAAGTCGCAAATTGAGACTTTAAATGCTTTATTTCACGCCCGCTCCCGGGTCAGGTCCCTGACCCATTTATATTTCTTGACGCGTACCATGACCCACGGGATCTTGCCCACTTCATCAAGACAAGTGCACGCAAACACCGCAAAAACGTGCCAGTGGAACACAAATGCTCCCAGTATCGCAAGCGGGATGGCAATTCCCCACATCGTGACGGCAAGACTGTACATATCAAACACAGTATCACCGCCGCCGTCCAGCACGCCGTTTATCGTTATCGTGTTGACGCATCTTCCGATCATGTAGATCGCCATTATTATCATCATTCCGGTGAGGTACTTCTGTGCCTCATCGGTCAGTTTTACCATTCTTACAACCACCGGCGTAAGGGCTAACACCACAGCCGTCGACGCAAAGCCCACCACCCACGATATCCTGATGAGTTTTAGTCCGTAAGCCCTGCCGAGTTCCAGTTTTCCGGCACCGAGTTCATTGCCGACCATAATACCGGCCGCACTTCCGATACCGTTACATACGCAGCATATGATGTCACGTACCACAGCCGAGACCGAGTTTGCCGCAGCGGCATCCGATCCGATATTTCCGATTATCGCGGTATAGCCCGTAAATCCGACACCCCACAAAAGTGACCCGCCAAGAAGCGGCACACACTGCGCCAGAAAGTCTCTTCCGAGTAACCGGTCCCCCGTAAAAAAGCCCTTAATATCAGGCTTTATATAATCCTTCTTAAATGAAAAAAGAAAGCAAAGCGCAAGCTCCACAGACCTTGCAAGCGTGGTCGCGAGTGCGGCACCCCGCGCATTCATGGCAGGTATTCCGAAAAGTCCGAATATAAATACCACATTCAACAACACATTTCCCACAACAGCCACGGAACTTATCACAGCAGTCAGCTTAACCCGCTCCGTTATCTTAAACATCGCGAGATAACACTGCGAAACTCCCGTGATCATGTACGACCAACCCGCGATCCTTAAGTACGCGCTTCCTATCTCAACAAGCGCAGGATCCTGCGTAAATATATGCATAAGATATCCGGGGATAACCTCACACGACAAAAAGAAAACGAGTGAAATAAGCCCGCTCGTCCTGAGAATCATGGAAAATAACTTCCGCACCGTAGGCATATCGTTTTTGCCGTAGTACTGGGCCCCGAGAATGGACCCTGCCGCAGTCACCGCAAGGATGAACATGTTCTGAACGAACTGTACCTGCGTTGCAAGTGACACCGCCGTCATCTCCTCCTGAGCGATACGGCCGAGCATAAGTGCGTCCGCCGCAGCCACCGCCGAGAGCATCAGGCTTTGAAAAGCTATCGGAAGCGAAAGCGTCTTTAATTTTGAATAAAATACATTTTTATCAATTACAGAGTTCATATATCTTCCATTAGTGCGGATTTCAGCCTATTTAAGCCATCCGCAAGGACGCTTCTCGGGCATGCCACATTCATGCGTAAGAACCCTTCGCCAGCTTCCCCGTATTCGCGGCCCTCACAAAGCCACAAGCCTGTCTTCTCGCGGATATATGAAGCAGCGAATTCACTGTAACTCTTGCCGGCGATCCCCGCCTTGGTGCCCGCCTCTGCTGCGTTTGATTTGGAGCCTGCATCTGCTGCACTCGTTTTAGAGCCCGCCACTGCTGCGCACAGTTTTGCTTCAACTCCGTTGATATCCAGCCAGATCAAATATGTTGCATCGCCTTCCACTACGTGTACGCCCGGGATGTTGGCGGCAACAAAGTCGCGCGCAAAGTCCTTGTTGGCCTTCACATATGCGTTCATCTCATCAAGCCACGCCTCGCCTTCGCCAAACGCCGCAACCGCAGCAGCGATCGCAAAAGCGTTGGGCTCGGCAACCTCATCGGTATTAAGCGCTCTCCAAATCTTATAATAGAGTTTTAAATTAGGCACATAAACTGCCGCTGTCTGAAGCCCCGCTATGTTAAACGCCTTGGTAGGAGCCATACAGGTTATTGAAATGTCTCTGCAGGTATCGGAAACCGATGCGAACGGCACATAATTCTTGCCGGGAGAAGTGATATCGCAGTGGATCTCATCGGCGATCACTGTAACGCCGTGCTTAAAGCAAAGTTCACCGACTTTCTCAAGGCTTTCTTTATCCCATATCTTACCTGTCGGGTTCTGAGGATTACACAGTATCATGAGTGTGGTCTGCGGATGGGCAAGTTTCTTTTCAAGATCCTCAAAGTCCATCCTGTATTCGCCGTTTTCGTAAATAAGCGCATTCTCAAGCACACGGCATCCGTTGTTTAAGATACTGTTAAAGAAAATGTTGTAGACGGGTGTCTGTATCACGACGTTTTCATTGGGTGTCGTAAGTTTCCTGACGGTACTTGAGATCGCAGGTATCACACCCGTACAGAAAATGAGCCTGTCTTTATCGATCGTAAGACCGTGACGTCTCGACCACCATGAAGCATACGCATCATACCAATCGTCACCGATCTCGCTGTAGCCGAATATTCCGTGCTCCAAACGTAACTTAAGCGCCCGTATTATCTCGGGCGCTGTCTTAAAGTCCATATCCGCCACCCACATGGGCAACTCGTTCTCGCCGCAGTTCCATTTCAGCGACGATGTATTTTTACGATCGATGATTTCATCAAAATCAAATCCCATATAGTCTTTACCTTCTCCACTCAACGACATCCGTCGTCTCTTCGATCGACTTACATTCGATCTTTGTCTTAGCGGGATCGATCTGATCCTTTTCCAGTATAAGCTCACCGATGGCTTCGGCCTTGATGCACCCTTCCGAGGGATTGAACACGCTCTCGATGCGTGATGAGATATCTGCCTCAACCTTTGAATATTCAAAAGCAAGCGTTGTATTTATAAGCCTGCAGTTTTCCATCTTAAGATTGTCGATATAGCACATTCCCTGAAGGCTCTCGATGGTACAGTTCACAAGTGTGAGATTCTCCGAATTCCATCCGAGATACTCGCCCGAAATGAACGAATCGTAGACCGTCACGTTCTTGCAGTTCCAGAACGCATCCTTGGACATGAGCGTTGAATTGCGTACTACCACGTTCTCGCATCCGTCAAAAGAATAGTTACCATCGAGCTTAAGTCCGTCGATCTCAATGTTCCTTGAATTCATGGCAAAGTAATTGCCCTTTGCCGTAACATTTTTAAGTCTTATGCTGTCGCAGTTCCAAAACGTTTCCTCGGCTTTGGTGATGGCAACATCCGTAAGTTCCACATTTTTACAGCGTCTGAAGTTCTTGGGCGCCTGAATGACCGCATTGGTCACTTTTATGTTATCGGTGTACCAGACACCCGCTCTTCCCATTTCAAGCCAGTTTGTATCCTTAACCGAAACGTTTTTGCAGTACCAAAGAGGGTACTTCCATCCGAATATACATCTTTCTATCTCAAGATCGCTGCTTTCTTTGAGAGGCGATTCACCCTCATCAAACACACAGTCCACGATCTTAACTCCGTGGCTTGCAAACAGCGCCCTCTCGCCGGTCAGTTTCTTTTCGCTTATAATATCCATTATTACTCCGATCATGCCACAATTGTACGTTTGTCTTGTCACTGTGGTCTTAAAACACACATTTACTATCTATTACGCTGAGTATTATAGCATGCCGTTTTCTGTAAAAATATGAAATATATATTAAAAAATTGCAAAACCCGTGTGTGGCTCATAAACGTATAATTCCAATCCGAACCGTGAGCTCTGCTATTTATTTCCCGGTCTTATTATCCACGAAATCCGTCACACCGCTTCCGATGTCGTTTTTCATCTTGGTGTCGGCCTGGATATTCTGAAGCTTGTAATAGTCAAGCACACCGATGTTTCCGGCCTTTAAAGCTTCCGCCATCGCACGAGGCACTTCCGACTCTGCCTTTACGACTTCGGCTCTCATTTCCTGTTCAAGCGCTACCGCCATCGCTCTTCTTTCCTCGGCCTTGGCCTGTGCGATCTTGGTGTTGGCTTCTGCCTGAAGGCTCTGTAAGTTTGCACCGATGTTTCTTCCGATATCGATGTCGGCAATATCTATCGAAATGATCTCGTATGCGGTTCCCGAATCAAGACCTTTTTCAAGTACGACTTTTGAAATATCATCGGGATTTTCAAGCACAGCACTGTGTGTATTGGCCGAACCTACAGTTGTTACGATACCTTCTCCGACTCTTGCGAGTACCGTCGCCTCTCCGGCACCACCGATCAGCTGATTGATATTCGTGCGCACCGTTACGCGTGCTTTTACCAGAAGTTCGATACCATCCTTGGCAACCGCGGAGATCTGAGGTGTCTCGATAACTTTGGGTGTAACGCTCATTTTTACGGCTTCGAATACATCTCGACCGGCTAAGTCAATGGCTGATGCCTGCTCAAAAGAAAGGTCCATTCCTGCCCTTTCGGCTGCTATCAGGGCATTTACCACATTGTCGACATTACCGCCCGCAAGATAGTGGGCTTCGAGTTCGTTGACCTTAACCTTTAATCCCGCCTTGGTGGCCTTTATCATGGGGCTTACGATCATCGCCGGTCTTACACGACGGATCTTCATACCCACAAGCGAGAATATGCCGATCTTAACACCGCTGGCTACTGCGGATATCCACATTCCCACGGGTATTACCGAAAAGAATACCAACAACGCGATGATGACTATTGCTGCAATAATAACAGGTCCCTTCATTTATTTACCCTCCTCAACAAATATCTTATTATTCTTTACTTCCGTTATCTTAAGTTTTGCGCCCTTTTCAATGAAATTTCCCTGCGAAAGAACATCGTATCTCTCACCGTCAAATTCACCTTTTCCCGAAGGTTTAAGATCGGTTATCGCAATACCTTCTTTGCCCACGTACGAATCAGGGTCTTCCCCTTCGATAAAAAGATTTTTGCCCGGAAGTTCGTCATCGAGCTTGATCGGCGATTTAACCTTCTTGGAATTAAAGATGATAACGCTTATCACAAGCATTACCGCGATCACCACGATCGACACGGCTCCCGCCAGTATCCGCTCCTGTGCGTTTCTTCCCACCAGGAAAACGCCGACAACGGTACAAACAATCCCCGAAATTCCCGGAACTCCGAAGCCCGGGATATAAAACTCGATCCCGATCAGCACCATTCCGATGATCAGTACCACAATGCCCAAAACCTGAAGTGCTCCCATATTCCTTCTCCTTTCTCAATGCAAGGCTTTTCTGCCGGTTTCTTTTTCAACAGCGGCGATCTTGGCGGCGGCCAGATCCCGCGAACACCGATAACATCCCCAAAACTGCTTTTGATCCATTATACCATATTGACGGCTTTCTAAATACACTTAGTGACAATCAAATATTTAAAATGGGGTGATATCTCGAAATCGGATTTTGTAGTACAATACCGTTATAGAAACTTGTTTGGGCGCTGTGTCGGCCGCACTCTTAATGAGGGGAGAAGTTTGAAACAGAGAGGTAGCGGATAGGAATAGAGTTTAGGGTATGACAAATAAACCACTTAAAGGTGGCGAAAAATTGAATATATGATGAAGATCTGTTAAGTAG